>Ga0247611_10000389_pt1 | contig 90475 bp, 78 predicted proteins | sample 177DNAGHGhighgp2_FD_192422 | JGI IMG/M metagenome (GOLD analysis project Ga0247611, IMG submission 192422) | Sheep rumen microbial communities from Palmerston North, Manawatu-Wanganui, New Zealand - 1770 DNA GHGhigh gp2 | ecosystem: Host-associated > Mammals > Digestive system > Stomach > Rumen...
TTTATCATCATGTCCAAGCAATTGTAATTGTAGTAGTTGTCAGGTATATACAGCATCATGATGAAGTTGTTCAGCTTGATCATTAAAATATAAGATTACTTCGGCAAAATCAGGATATCATATAGATTGAAATAGCTGTGTGCCAAATACTTGTTCTTGGTATGATTATAAAACTTCAAGTTATAAGACTTTGGCATCTTGATCATCAACAACAGTATATGCATCTTCATCATCAACATGTCCAACATCATGTTCATCAACATCTTTAAGTTGTAATAATTGAAGTTTAAGCTGATGATTCCCAAGTAATTATTCATCATGTTCAGCAACTTCAAAATCATGTAGTTCTGATTATTCGCTTTCATCATGTCCAAGTCATTGTGAATGTAGTTCATGTACTTCATCTACAGCAAGTTGAACTTCATGTGGATCATCAACAAAAAAATATAAGATAACCTGAACGCAAGATTGATCTTATGGTATTAGTGGTAATTCATGTGTTAGATATAAGTGTCAAGTCGTATCAACATCAGACAACCCTTACAGAAGTTATTGTAGTTCATCACTGATTAGTTCATGCTCCGCTTGAACTTTGACTTTTGGAGCTGATAGTACGTGTAGTAGAATGGCTTCAATGTGAGTTATTGTGAATTCAAATGGTCAAAATAATTATGCAACTATATGAAGTACATGTAGCTATCCTAGTTCTGGATGTATGCCTTGTTTCCTTTGTGTAACTTATTAATATAAAATTGTATTTTTAAACAAAAAACACCTTAGTTATTATCAATACTAAGGTGTTTTCATCTCTTCTTATTAAGTTCTTCATGTAGTAAGTAATTACACCACCACAACAGAAGAACAACGATACTCATACCTACTAAAACAAGTAATTCCTTTATAGGAATAGGATTTGTATGAAAAAGATCTTTTTCAAATACATAGTTCCAATGGAGAATGATTAAGCAGGTAAACACGACACAACAAATAGGTAAAATGATACCATCTAAAGTGTGTAGAAACCATTTCGTTATTTTTGTTATCATATAGCATATGGTATTTATTTATCAACTGACTTTTAGAGATTGACATAGAAAAATCAATTGGAAAATTATCTATATAAAAATGCTATAATAAAGGGTAAAATCATGAAAATCAAAAAAAGTGTAAAATTTTTTGCAAAATAAAAGCATTCCCTATATAATTGATAACGTCATCAATAAATCAGAAACATTTCTTGGTGATATATCTACAATGAGTTCTTTAATATGTATATATATGGTATAATATTTACCTCTATCAATTGTTATGATGCTGTAGTAAAAGTATATGTTCTTTTACTCAATACCCTTATAAAATGAATCAACATTTTATAAGAAATTATTTCTTTTCTCTTAAGGATTCTTGATTCTTAAGTTTGAAATAAGCTGATAATATATTGAAAAACTTTTTTTGAAATGACTTTTAAGAGGATGAGCATTTCTTATTAATATTCTAAATGATTATTAATATTTGAAAAGTTTGTTTCAAAAAGCTTTTATTTGTTTCATTTATTCTCTTTCGCTTTAAAACCTAAATATTAGTATAATTTACCTAATTATATCCACTTATTTAGTGTTATGGAAGTCATAATAGAAATAAAAGTAAGTTTTGAAATCTAGAGAACTAAATATTATCGATTACACTTTGGTAGAAAGTGAAAAATGATATGTAAGAGTGGTCTTATGATATAACGCTTTCCTCTCATTAAATTAATGATTAATGTAAAAACAAAGTGCTAGTTTGCTATCGCATGTATCTCTTAATTTAGGATAGCCTAAAACATGTGACTCTACAATTGTTAATAGCAATTATAGCTTCTAGTGAGGGCACATATATAAACACTGCTTATTGTAGAAAACTAAAGAGTAGGTCTTAATTATCTGCTCTTTTTTTTGTAAAAAGAAATTATACATAATCATAAAAAATTTTAGTATTAGGAAATGATGTTTCAAAAATATCAACAAAATTTTGGAAAACTTTATCGGGAAGTTTTATTAAACCATTTTCGTTGAGCTCTACAAAATCCCATAATTGAGATCAAGGATTTTTCTTTTTCATTTCTTTGAAATCTCATTGATTATAGATAAGAGAGGCTATGAAAATAGAATTAATCCTACTAAAATCTATTTTCTCTTTTAGATTATCAAGGAATTGTGAGTAAATATTTTGATAATTATCTATTGGTAATAAAGGAAGGAATCTTAATCCAACTTTGTACCCTTTTCAAATTAGAGTATTGATGGCCTCAATCCTTTCTTCTAAAGGAGCTGTTCATTTTTCAAATTGAGAAATAACTTCGGAAGGATTAAGAGAAAAAGCTGTTTCTGTATTCTTTGGAACTATTCAATCATTAGATTTTAGAATCGAATCAATATCTGAAGATTTAGTCCTTGTTTCCATTAATACACCACTAAATTGCTCAACGAAAGGGATAAAACTTTCGTTAAATCAAGAATATTTATCTAATCATTGAATGTCAGAATAATTGCTTGAATATAATGTTATCTGCCCAGTATATCCATTATTTCTAACTTCGTTTATTTTCTCAGTAATTGCATTTTTAATATCTTCATAATTTACAAAAAACACCGGATATTTAATTTTAAAATTTCATTTTAAATAACAGTATTCACAGTTGAAAATGCAATTTAATGAGGTCTTGAAAAAATATGATTTTCAGGGATATCAGTAATTATTTGGAACATCCAAAAGTTTAGGATGTTCTTGAACGGCAATAATAAATGCAGGAGTAATATCTCCATCCCAAATATTTTTATCAAAAATATTTTTATAATGATCAACCTCTAAAACTTGGGCTTTATCAAAAATATCTAAGATTCTTTTCGTTGTTGGAAATTCTTTTGCTCTTTTTTCTAAATAGATTAACATCTAATAAACTCTCTTCTTATAAAGAAATTGTACACTATAAATATTAAAAATTCCTAGTATATCAAGAAAATTTACAAAATAAAAGAAAACAAACCCTTTATAAAAGAGTTTGTTTTAATAGCCAAAAATGATATTAAGTTTTTATAAGAATACTTTTAACTTACTGAGTTTATATCCTTGAGGAATAAATGTTGTGGAAACAATTCTTTTTTTCCCGCTAATCTTCCATATAAAGCCGACAGCAATAGGAACTCCATAAACTAGAAGTTCATAAAGATAATCTTCGGAATATTCAGCATGAGATGAGAAAAAAACTCCAATAGGACGTTTAACTTCTTCGACAACCATATCTTCCCTTTTGATAGAATTCCCTTTCAAAATAGTATTGAAATATTCTGAAATCTGTTTTTCAGCTTCTTGTAAACTTAAGTTATTTGGAGAAACACTTTTTTGACCAGATTTTAACATATTCTCAGCTAGTTTTATCATTCTAGGAATATCAAAACACGTTAAAACCGTGGAATTATAAGAATTTCTTCTGATAAAACCGATAGCTATAGGAATATTATATAATCTGAGTTCGTTGACAGCATCATCAGAATATCTTAATTCTCCTTCAAAACCTATTGGTCTACTTGTTTGTTTTATGGATAGGAATCTTCCTATAATATCATTTTTTTTAAGGATCTCTTCGAAAAAGTTATCAATAGCTTCTCCGACACAACTTGAACAATCGAGGAATTGATTTTGAATAACCATAATCTTTTTCTTTTTATATTTTCAAAGATAATATATAAAGAATAGGGGAAAGTAAAGAGAAAAAATAATACAAAAAAAGAGCAGCAACGCTCTTAATTAAAAGATAATAATTTTTTTATTCTTCATCAGAAATTCAAGTAACTTGGTCTTTCAAAGAATTACTTCTAAGTTGTCCCTCTTCGCTTGCAAGTTTTTCTTCAAATACTTCTTTAGGATAAGCTCAAACAACAGTATCAATAACTTCTCAATCTTTAATAAATACAATGGTAGGCATAGCAGTAATTCAGTACTCTCATGCAAGATCTGGTAATTCATCAACATCAACTTTTAGAAAAGTAATATCTTTATGTTCTTCAGACAGTTCTTCCATGATAGGAGAAAGCATTTTACATGGTCAACACCATGTAGCAAAAAAATCAACAACAGTGACTCATGTATTAGAATCAATAATCTCTCTGAATTCTTCGATAGAAGTTACTTCTTGTGTCATAGGTAAACATAGAATGTAAATAGTTACAGATAGGGTAGTAATAAGTTTAAAAAAAGCAAGTTAATTATACTAAATTATTTAACTTTTTTAAAATTTCTGAATGTAAGAGTCCTATTGGCTAAATATAAAGGAACAGCCATAATCATCAATTGAATAAATTTTGAGATAAGTTTTGGTAATCCAAATCATCTTATAAAAAGATAAACAAGTCATGTAGAAACAGCCATTCAAATAAGAGATATTGTTACATAAGAAGCAAATCTCATTTTAACATGATCACTATTTTTGAAATTTTTCTTAAGATTTAATGAAAAAGAGGTAACCATTCAAGCAATATCGCTCGTAATATTTGAAGGAATGATAGGAATTCAAATTCGTGTTAAAAACAGAAAAAGAATACAATCAACAATTGATCCAATAGCTGAAAGAATAAGATAAAGAAAAGCATGCTTAGCCTCTTTTTTAGCCATTTTACGAACATTCTCGTCTTTTATCTTTTCACGAATATGTGCGTTAATTTCTTTTCACTTTTCAAGATACTTATTCATACAAATTTGTGATAATTGAGCAATAAATTATTTAAATTTTAAATTAAGAATTATTAGCTCTAAATTATGTTTTTAGAATATTTAATTCATAATGTATACAGTAGTTTATAAATTCTGAAATTATGTGCAAGAGTAGTTTTGAAAAAAATAGAAAAGGATGATAAGCTCAGACTTTTTAATATCTCTTAATTTTTGCTTTTTTTATTAGAATAGAGTATAATTAAAATAGTAATTTATAATCTTAAATATCTAATTATGTCAGGGAAAAGTATAGAATCTTCAATGGATTGTGAACTAGGGGAAGTGGAAAATCTAAAAGTTTTAGGCGGGGTTATAGCAGATAAAAAATTGGGTGAAATAAGTGCAATAGTTTCTAAATTAAATTCAGCAGAAAAAACTAGAAATTTTGAAAAATTTACGGTTAATACAAAAGATTTAAAAGGAACTCCTTTTTTATGAGACAAAAGGATGATTGAACCAACATATGGTAATTTACTATGATATTCGCAGACAGAATATATAATGAGACAATTGAATAAAAAAAATGGAGTGGAATCTTCCGACTGGATAACTGGTAATGAGGTTATAGATGTTCCAATGGTTTATCCTGAATTAAAAAATGAATTTTCAGAAAATTTAAGCGCATTTTTAAGTAAATCATTTCCAGAATATAAAAATGAAACTACTAAGAATATGGTAATAGTTACTAAATGTAAAAATGGGAAAAATGCACTTGCATATTATAAAAATTGAAAATTAAAGTTGGCGACATATGTTTCAATAGGTAAATTGAGGACAAAAACAATTACAGGTAAATATCAACTTACTCCGGATCAGATTCGTCGTAGATCAAAAAAATATAAACGCTCACCAATGCCATATTCAATGTTAATAGATTGATGATTCTTTCTACACCAATGATGGAGTAATTGAAATCCTCAATCTCATTGATGTGTAAGAGTTCCTGGATTGTATCAAAAATGGCTTTATGAAAATGTTCCTAGTTGAACGACAATTGTATTAGGTTGATTATATTAGTTAGTGAAGGAGCGATAATAAGTGAATAAAAATTAATTAAAAATAGAAAAAATGGGAGAAATTTTGAAAAATAATGGGAAGTAAGTATAATAAGTAATATTTTAGTTAGTCATAAAATAATAATGCCAGAAGAAGAAAAATACGGTGTAATTGAATCAAAAGACAAAGAAAAAGAGGGGGAAGGATTGGATTCTCTAGATTTTGATGCAAAGGAGCAGTACATTAACAATGTTTTTAGATTAATTGATAATTTGAATTCTTCGGACAAAAATGATAGAGAGAAAAGCTTTGTTGAATTAAAATGATTATTTACAAAAGATGCAATAATTGCTTTTCAGGATGTGACATGAGGAGTAGAAGAAATAAAAAATGTCGAAGAATTTTTACTAAAAATAAAAAATTGAGAAATATTGATAGACACAGAATATTCAGCAGCAGAAATTAAACAATATGTAAGAGAAGGAAGATGAATGGTTGAACTAAAGGGAAAATGAAAATTTGAATTAAAAGTAGACGGTCCATCATCATCAAGAATTAGTCGACTATGTTTGCATGAAAGATATCCAGAAACAGAAAATTAATCAGGATTTTGTATTCCCTATCTTTATTGTTGAAAGATAGGGATTTTTTTTATTCTCTAAAACTCTTGATTTTTTTATTTAAATACATATATTACTCTCATCTTTGCCGTAGACCGTAGGTCATCTAGTAATAGATATAAACTGTTCCTACCGAGGTTATTCAAAATTGTATATGGATATTATATTCATCTATATGGAATAACTCTGGCAATGAGTTATTTTTTATTTCACGGTGTTACACTACTCATGACAATCTCAAAAGAGAAAAAAATTGAGCTAGTAAAACAGTATGTTCAAGATTTACAATCTGCAAAGAACGTAGTTGTTCTACAACAAACTTGAATCCCAGTTGTTTCTGCAACAAAGATGAGAAAAGACGTTCTAGCTGTAGAAGGTAAATACAATGTTATTAGAAAGAACCTGTTTCTATTAGCACTCAAGGAAGCTGGTTACGAAGACGTAGCTGAAAGTGATCTTGAGGGGTCTGTAGTTGTTCTTTATGCAAATGGAGATGAATACGGACCAATGAAGGTTGTTAATAAGTATGCAAAAGAATTCTCAGCTGATAAGGAGAGTAACTCTAATGTTAAGTTCCTTTGAGGATGGTATGATAAAAAGTGGCATAACGCTGAATACGTTAATGAACTTGCAAACATTCCATCAAGAGAAGAATTACTTTCAAAATTGTCATACCTATTCAATTACCCTGTACAGTCACTTGCATGTGTGATTGACCAAATTGCAAAAAAAGCTGAATAGTCTTTCTACTGTTCGAAATTCCTTTTTATTTATTATGTTTATGTAAAACATGGAATTAACTAAAAATCAACAACAAGTTATAGATCTTGTAAAAGAAATGAATGCTGTTGAACTTAACGGGCTTGTAAAAGCATTAGAAGAAGAATTTGGAGTAACTGCTGCAGCTATGGTTGTTGCAGGAGGAGCTAGCGCAGGAGCTGCAGCTGCTGATGCTGGAGCATCTGACTCAATGAATGTTGAACTTGCTGATGCAGGACAACAAAAAATCGCTGTAATTAAAGTTGTTAAAGAAGCTTTAGGATTAGATCTTAAATCTGCTAAAGAATTAGTAGAAAAAGCTCCAGTAATTATTAAAGAAAACGCTAAAGCTGATGAAGCTGAAGCTTTGAAGACAAAACTTACTGAAGCAGGAGCTACTGTAAACTTTAAATAGTCTATAGGCTATTAAAAATCAAAAACTATATTTTTGATTACTTTTATTTTGAAATCTAAACTACGGATGTCTGTATCTGTTCAAGATATTGTTGCTGCACAAGCTCATATTGGTACTCTTAAGAATGAGGCTCATCCTAAAACAAGTAAATATTGGGCTGAGGTAAACAATGGAGTTGTAGTAATTAATCCAGACGTAATAGCAGAACAACTTGCTACAGCAAAAGCTAAGGTTGATGAAGCTAAAAAGGCTGGTAAAGAAATCTTGGTAGTTTGTGAAAAGAAAATGTATGCTTCTGAACTAGAAGAATTGGCTGCCAAAGCTGGAGTTTCTTTTCTTAACTATAAGGTTTCAGGAGGATTCTTAACAAATTTTGATACTTTCAAAAAGAGAATCGATTCTATTAATGAAATGTCAAAATTTATGGAATCTGATGCATATGCTGCACTCACAAAGAAAGAGCAACTTGTGTACAAAAGAAACTTTGAAAGAGCAAACAAAGTTTATAAAGGAGTAACAAAACTTAAGAAAAGACCTGAGTTAGTTATTATCGTTGATGGTAATATGCTTTCAACTTTGATTGATGAAGTAGAAAATTTGAAAGGAAAATTAGAAGCAATCGTTGTTGCTTGAACTAATTTTTCTAGATATTGGCCAGAAGATGAAATTGTTACAACAAACATTAATAGCTATCAGAGTCTAGATTTTGTATTAAAGACAATATTACTCTAAAAAACTTTTTTGTATTCTTCTTATATATAACCTATGCAAGAAAATATATATTTGCCTGGTTCGTCCGAAAGAAAAAGAGCAATTATGACCTACTTACTCGTTGGTCTGCTCTTTTTCTCGGGCAAAGAAGAATTAACAGTATTTGAATATTATCACTATAAACAATCTATAGGTTGGTATACACTTACTATTTTTTCACTTGTTTTATGGATTCTTGTATTTTGGATTCCTGTATTAAGGTGGATTCCATTTATATTAGTGCTGTTTAATCTTATTGTATTATTCATATTCATTTTCAAAGCATGGAAATGAGAATATATCGCTAATGTGATGGAAGAGGAGAAGCGAAAAACCTTTTATGCAGATTTATGAGGACGAGTGCTCTGAATTTTTGAGGTAAATAAGAGAGTGTATTGAGATATTTCACTTGATAATTGATCACAAATCGATAACTTGAATAAAAAGTCTGATGGTCAGGGAAATACTGATACAAATCAAAGTAATTAGTATTTGTCTTTTATTAAAATAGATTTTTGTACAAAATCTCTTTTAGTAAACGGCAAGAATTGTCATTTATATTTATATTTTACATCTAATTGTTATGAATATCGATATCAATCTAGTAAAACAGCTTAGAGATGCAACATTTGCTCCTTTGTGAGATTGTAAAAACGCTCTTGTTGAAGCTGATGGAGATCTTGATAAAGCTCAAGAAATCTTAAAGCAAAAAGGAATTGCTAAAGCATGAAAAAAAGCTGGTAGAGAAACAAATGAATGATTAATCAAAGTTTCTAAATTCGATGGAAGGACATATGTTCTTAAACTTCTTTGTGAAACAGATTTTGTTGCTAAGAACGAAACATTTTTAAATCTTTTTAATACTATCTTTGATGTATTAAAAGATGTTAAAGATGAGGTATCTAGTTTTGAAGAATTAGATTCAGCTTTAGTTGAAAAAATTAATACATTAGTAGCAGAAGCTGTTGGATCAATTTGAGAAAATATGAAAGTTTGAGGTTTACATATTACAGCTCAAAATGCATATGCATATTCTCATCCAGGAGATAAGGTTGTTTCATTAGTATACTATTCTGGAGATGAAGCAGTTGCTAAAGAATTAGCTTTGCAAGTTGCTGCTCTTGATCCTGATTATTTATCATTTGATGATGTTCCAGCTGAAGAAAAAGAAAAATTAAGAGTTCAATTTACTGAAGAATTAAAAGCTGCTGGAAAACCAGAAAATATGATTGAACAAATTGTTAAATGAAAAATTAATAAAGCTTTTGCTGATGTTGTTCTTCTTGAACAAGAATACATTAGAGATTGAGCTAAAAAAGTAAAAGAGATTATCCCTGCAGGATTTGAAATTACTAAGTTCTACAGATTCTCTGTATAGTCGGCGTGTATCTAAACATATTCTTTTTATCCATTATTTGGCAAGTTAATGCAAAATTATGAATTAGTACTTTTGCTAAATGCAAATACTTCTGAGGCAGAAAGGAAAGCAGTATTAGCTGATCTTGAGTCAAAATTCGAAGTAAAAGACAAAGATGAAATTGGAATTCAAAATCTTTGTTATAAATTAAAGGACAAGAATACAAAAGCATATTTTGTTTCTTATCTTCTTAATCTTACTCCAGAACAAGTTAAAGAAGTAAGATCAACACTATTGTATAACCAAGCAATTGTGAAATATGAAATCTATAGAATGTGAACTGATCAAAAATTCTTTCACTTCAATGAGCTTCAAAATCAATTTGATAAAGTTATTGAAGATATTCAAGATAAGAAATACGGTCAAAAAATTGATTTCTTTGCAAATGAAAGAAATGCAAAGTATATTAATTGGAAGTCTATCCCTATCTTAAGATACTATCTTACAAGATTTGGAGACATTAAACCTAGAATCTATACTGGAAATTCAGTAAAAATTCAAAAAAAGGTTAGACAAGAAATTATTAGAGCTAGAACTTTATGATTATTAAGTTTTATTAGCAGATAATAATAGTAATATATTTTATTTATTAGTATTCCATTTCTCATGGCAAGTAAATTAAGAAGAGTTAGAAAATATCAATGGTCTAAGAGAATTAGAACTCACGGATTCAGAGAAAGAATGAACTCTTGGACAGGTAGAAGAATCCTTGCTCGTAGAAGAGCAAAATGAAGACATCAATTAACAGTTCAAAGACAGAAATAGTATTTTCTGTCTTTTGACGTTTTTAGTGTAAAATGAGTTTACTCATTATTGGTGAATACAAAATAGGGAATAATTGTTGATTGGGGCTTGAACAATGGATGTGGTCTTTGAAATAAGCTGTTCTTCCTTCAATTATTGTCTAGGTTTATTACCGCAATTATAAAGCTATTTTGTTTATTTTCTATGATTTAGAACCCTATGGTAAATAAAAAAGAATCTTGAAATAAGAAGGCTGCTAAAACAAGTAAGTCTTCTTCTGTCGTAACAAAAAAAACGGCAGCAAAGCCAGTTGAAGCAAAGAAAACAACTGCAAAAAAAGTGACTGCACCTATTAAAGCAAGTGCATCTGAACTTCCTCCTCATTTACAAGAAATCTTTAAAGATTACTATCAAAGAGACGGAAGAATCTTCTTAACAAAGCCAAGAAGTTATTGAGAATTACCAGATCTTTTGGAACTTCAAAAGAGATGATATGATGATTTTGTTAATATCTATCTTGGTAAATTATTCTCAGATGTAGAAAACATTTGGGATATAGCTTGAGAGAAAATGTATGTAACTATTACTGATCTCCAGGTTTCAGAACCTATAGATTCAGTTGAGGTTTGTAAGAAAAAAGAATTAACTTATGGAGGTATTATTACTGCAAAAGTTAAGTTAGTAGAAAGAGTAGAAGATGAAAAAACAAAGAAAGTAACAGAAAAAGTTCTTTTCAATAAAAGAGCAAACATTTGAATTCTTCCTTTGATGACTCCATCAGCATCTTACATTATTAACTGAGTAGAGAGAGTAATCATTTCTCAAATTATTAGATCATATGGAATTTTCTACTGAAAGAAGGATTTTTGGTATTCTTTCAAACTTATTCCAGAAAACGGACCTTGGTTGGAAGTTAATGTAGAAAAAACATGAAATATTGTTGCTAGAATTAATAAATCAAGAAAATTTCCTATTACATCTTTATTGAGAGTATTTGGTCTAGAAACAGATGAATCAATTAGAGAAGCATTTAAAGATACTCTTGAAGATGAAGATGTAGATTTTATTGATATTACTTTGAAGAAAGATCCTACAGTTGATGCTATTTCAGCTGCTGAACATATTTATGCTAAATTAAGACCAGGAGAGCTTATTGATGCTCAATCAGCATTAGATTATGTAAAATGACAATTCTTACTACCTGAAAGAATTTATGTAGGTAATATTGCCAGAAGAAAGATTAATGCAAAGCTTAACCTTAAAAAACCTCTTAAGTCAGCAGAAGCAAATATTTTCGATTGAGAAGATGTTGTAGAAGCAGTAAAATATTTAGTAAATCTATGTAACCATAAAAAATGATATTATGTAGATGATTCAGATCATCTATCAAATAAAAGAGTGAGAACAATGTGAGAAATCCTATATGCTCACCTTCAACCAGTTATGAGAAAATTTGTGAAGAGTGTTAGAGGAAAATTATCTGTATTAAATATGGATAATCCACTTAAAATTACAGATCTTGTAAACTTTAAGATGATTGATAACTCTATTAAATCATTCTTTGCAACATCACAACTTTCTCAGTTCTTAGACCAAATTAATCCACTTTCAGAAGTAGAGCATAAACGTAGAATTACTGCTCTTGGACCTGGAGGTTTGAAAAGAGAAACAGCTAAATTCGAGGTGAGAGACGTTCATCCATCACACTATGGAAGAATTTGTCCTATTGAAACACCAGAATGACAGAATATTGGACTTGTAATTTACCAATCATTATATTCTAGAATCAATGATGAAGGATTCCTTGAGACTCCAGCATTAAAGATTTTCCGTGAAGCAGAACCAACTGTAGAAAAATTAGTTGGAAGAATTGCACATCGTGATATTCCAGAACTTGATTCAAAAGGAAATCCAACTAAGAAGATTATAATTAAGGAAAATGAAATAATTAGTAAAAAAACAGCAGAAGATATTGTTAAGTTCTATGCTAAGTTGAAAAAACCAATTGCTGTAAAACCTTACTTTACTGGTGAAACTGAATATATTTCACCAGAAATGGATGAGAAGGTGATTATTGCCGATGCAACGACACCTATTGATGAAAATAATAATATTATATCATCAAGAGTTGCTGCCAGGCACTTCTCTGAGATGCAAACTTTCCATGTAAATGATATTACGCATATGGATGTTAATCTTTCTCAGATTTTCTCACCAAATACATCATTAATTCCATTTGTAGATCATAACGACTCTGTGCGTGCATCAGTTGCGACAAACCAACAAAGACAAGCACAACCATTACTTAAAAACGATGCTCCACTTGTAGGAACATGACTTGAAAGAGATGTAGTTAGAATGACTCATGCTGTTGTTAAAGCAGAGTGAGATGGAGAAGTAATCTATGTTGATGGATCTATGGTAAAGGTAAAATATAAGGAATGAGTTAAAGAATATAAGTTAACAACTTTTGCTAGATCAAATTCTAAGACTTGTATTACACAAGTTCCAGTTGCTAAATTATGACAGAAAGTAAAGAAATGAGATCTTTTGGCAGAAGGTCCTTGTTCAGTTAATTGAGAAATGGCTCTTGGAAAATCATTAAGAGTAGCATTTATGCCTTGGAAGGGTTATAACTATGAGGATGCTATCGTTATTTCTCAAAGATTAATTAAAGATGATGAACTAACATCTATAGTTATTAGTGAATTTGAAATCGAAGTTGCAGAAACGAAGCTTGGGCCTGAAGAAACTACTAATGATATCCCATGAGTTTCTATGGCTAAATTAGGTAATCTTGATGAAGAATGAATTATCAGAATTGGTTCAATTGTAAAATGATGAGATCTTCTTATCGGAAAAATTACTCCAAAAGGAGAATGAGAATTAACTCCAGAAGAAAAACTTATTCAAGCAATTTTCTGAGATAAATCAAAGAATGTAAAAGATACTTCATTATATATGCCATCAGGAAGTGAATGAAAAGTTGTTGATGTAATTATTCTTGATTCTAAAAAATGAGATAATCTTATGGCTTGAGTTAGAAAGAAGATTAAGGTATATGTAGCATCAACAAGAAAGATTGAGGTTTGAGATAAACTAGCATGAAAACACTGAAATAAAGGTATTGTTGCTATTGTAGTACCAGAAGAGAATATGCCATATTCAGCTGATGGTAGACCAATAGATGTTGTACTTAATTCATTATGAGTAATTTCTCGTATGAATCTTTGACAGTTATTTGAATCTCAGCTTTGATTGATAGCTCACGAATTAGGTGTTAAATTTGCTGTTCCTACATTCTGAGGATTTGGAGTTGATGATATCGTTGAGTTAGCAAAGAAAACAGGATTAGAAGATAAATTAAGAACAACGTTATATAACTGAGAAACATGAGAACCATATGCTCAGAAAGTAACAGTATGATATATGCATATGTTGAAACTTATCCACATGGTAGAAGATAAGATTCATGCAAGATCTGTAGGACCTTATTCATTGATTACTCAACAACCATTATGAGGAAAATCAAGGCAATGAGGACAGAGATTTGGAGAGATGGAAGTGTGGGCCTTGGAAGCATATTCTGCAGTATATACACTTCAAGAAATGCTTACTGTTAAATCAGATGATATAGTAGGTAGAAATAAACTTTATGAAGCTATTATTAAATCACAGAAACCAAAGATTTGATGATTGCCAGAATCATTTAACCTCTTAACTTATCTTTTCAAAGGATTAGGACAAAACATCGTAGCATTAACTGCAGATGAACTTGAAGCAATCCATCAAGATAGAATGGAAAAAATTAAGAGTCTTTGACTTTCAGGAATCATGACAGCTTCACTTGATCAAGAATTATGAATGAGTGATGAAACTGATGAACTTGAAGATAAAGGAGAGATGATAGGAAAGGTAGTTGAAGATTTAGAAGATTTTGGTCAGATTGAATAATAATTATCAAAATTTTAGCTTTTTATAAAAACTCCTAATGAATAAAACAAAATTTGATGGGTTAATGGTAACACTTGCTTCAATGGATGATGTAGCAAAATGGTCACACGGAGCAGTAGATAATCCTGATACCGTTAATTATAGAACAGGAAAGCCAAAACAGGGAGGACTTTTCTGTGAAACAATCTTTGGTCCTGTAAAAAATTTCGAATGTAGTTGTGGTAAATATAAAGGAGTAAGATATAAGTGAATAGTATGTGAAAGATGTTGAGTAGAAGTAACTTCTTCAAGAGAAAGAAGAGTAAGAATGTGACATGTTGATTTAGCATCTCCAGTTGTTCACGTATGGTATAAAAACTCTCCTTCAGGAGGTATCCACCAATTACTCCAACTTTCTACAAACGAAATCGATAAAATACTATCATTTGTTAAATATGTTGTTGTAAAAGAAGTTTCAGACGAAGCAAAAGAAGAAATAAAGAATAAAGTTATTTCTGATTTTGAGGCTACAATGAAAGAACTTGATGAACTTTATAAGGCTGAAACTGAAAATCAGAAAGATAAAAAGAAGTTAGCAGAAGCGAAGAAATTATACGATGAGAATAAGGCATCATTGGAATTAGAGATGCAAAGAGTTAGAGGATTAGTTGCAGATCTTAAGTTCGGTGCAACAATTCTTGAATCTGATTACAGAAATATTTTCTCTCAATTTTCAAAACATGTATCTTTTGCATCAGGTCCAGAAGGAATCTTAAAGATGCTTCAATCAATTGATGTTGAAAAAGAGATTAAGAGAAGAGTAAAAGAATTCCCTTCTATTAAATCTGCTGATCAGAAGAAGAAAGCAATGAGTTTGATTAAATTATTAATCAACCTCTATGTATCAGGAGTAAAACCTGAAAATATGATAATTAGAAAATTACCAGTAATTCCACCTGACATTAGACCAGTAGTACAACTTGATGGATGAAGATTTGCATCATCAGATGTTAACCTTTTCTATAGAAGAGTACTTATGAGAAATATCAGACTTAAGAAAATGATTCAAGTTGGAATGCCAGATATCGTTAAAAAGAACGAAATCAGACTTCTTCAAGAATCTATTAATAATCTTCTAGTTTGAGAAAAGAATTCTGCAGGTAAAGCTGGTGCAGGAATTAAGGTATTCAAATCTATTTCAGACATGCTTTCTGGAAAAGAATGAGTATTCAGAAAGAATCTTCTTGGAAAGAGAGTTGATTACTCATGAAGATCTGTAATTACTGTATGACCAAATTTAAAACTAAATGAATGTGGACTTCCTATCTACATCGCCGTTAAGATGTTCACTCCATTTATTATTGGAAAACTTATTGAGAAAAAGATAGTATATACTCCTAAACAAGCTGAAAAGCTTATTAAGGATGAAGATCCTATAGCATTGAAATTCCTTGAGGAAGTAATTAAGGATAAATATGTATTACTAAACCGTGCTCCTACACTTCACAGACTTTCAATCGAAGCATTCAAAATTAAGTTAATGCCAGGTAAAACAATCAGATTACATCCACTTGTTTGTCCTGCCTTTAATGCCGACTTCGACTGAGATCAGATGGCGGTCCATCTTCCAATTTCAGATGAAGCTCAAAAAGAAGCAAGAGAGTTAATTGCAGCCGATAAAAACATTATTAAGCCAGGTTCATGAGAGCCAACAATTACTCACTCACAGGATATGGTATTAGGAATCTACTTCTTAACAGACTTCTATAATCCTAAATATCCTGATTATAATACAGAAGAGGAATGGAAAGAAAAAGTTCTCCCTGTTGCAAGATATTCATCACGTGAAGAAGCTATTCATGCTTTTAATAATAAGCAAATTACATTAAAAGATAAGATTATTGTATTAGACAATAATGATGTTCTAGAAACAACAATGTGAAGAATTATCTTTAATACAATTTTGCCTGAAGATTATCCTTTTGTAAACAGAAAGTTAGGAAACAAAGATTTAAAGAGATTACTAAGTGAAATCTTCGATAAATATGATATGGAAACTACCGTAAAAGTAGCCGATGCTGTTAAAGATTATTGATTTAGATATTCAACAATAGCAGCAACATCTATCAATGTGTTAGACATGAAGGTTCCAAAAGAAAAAGATGATCTTTTGAAATCATGAGATGAAGAGACAAACGAAATCTTGAAATACTACTATAAAGGATTCTTCTCAGAAGATGAGAAACACAGACTTGTTGTTAAGGTTTGGACAGAAGTTAAAAAAGACGTAGAAAAGTGATTGAAATCAATTATTGGTGCTGGTAACAATCTATATACCATGATTGATTCATGAGCTAGATGATCACAAACCCACCTTACACAGATTTCAGGGATGAAAGGACTTGTTGTTAATCCACAATGAGAAATTATTGAACTTCCTATTAAATCATCATTCGTAGAATGATTGAAACCTATTGAATACTTTATTTGAGCCCACTCATGAAGAAAGTGAAAGGCCGATACTGCTCTTAGAACAGCAGAATCAGGATACTTAACAAGAAAACTTTGTGATGCATCTCAAGAAATGATTATTAGAGAAGAGGATTGTGGATCAGAAGAATCAGTTATCTACTCTAAAGAAGAAGCTGAAATTAAATGAGAGAAGTTTTCAACTCTTATTTACGGTAGAATTTTAGCAGAGGATGCATTAGATGAGAATGGAAATATTGTATTGAAGGCATGAGAACTTATCTCAAAAACAGCATTAAGCTTACTTGAGTCAGCTAATGTTTCTATGGTAAAAGTAAGAAGTCCATTAACATGTCACTGTGTATCATGAGTTTGTCAGAAATGTTACTGAATGGATCTTGCTACTAGATCATTAGTAGAAATATGAGTACCAGTATGAGTAATAGCTGCTCAGTCAATTTGAGAACCATCTACTCAGCTTACACTTGATACTTTCCATGAAGGATGAGTTGCTGGATCTTCAGAAGCTTCAGGTATTGATAGAGTTAAGCAATTATTTGAAGTAAGACCTCCAAAAAATCCTGCAGTTGTATCTCCATTTGATTGAACTATTTCATTTGAAGAAACTCCAGAATGAGGAAAATTTGGAAAACTAAAGATTACTTCAGAAATCCAAAAGAAAACATACTTAGTAAAAGCTGATTATGAGGTTATTGTGAAAAAATGAGCAGAACTTGCTAAATGAGCAGCATATGCTTCAAGAGGTGCAAGTAAACTCAAGATTAAAGAAGCTTGAAAGGTATTAGAAGTAAACGAAGATTATATTGTCCTTTGAGTGCAAGAAGTATATACAAAATCACTTGTTTGACTTGCTCCAAAGAAAACAAAATCAGGAGATAAAGTATATAAGTGAGAAATACTTACAACTTGAGCCTTAGATGTTATGGAGTATAAAAAGATAGTTTGAGATATCCAAGCTCAAAGATATATCATCTCAGAATCAAAGAAAGTATATGCTGCTCAATGACAAGATTTGAATGATAAGCATATTGAAGTTGTAGTTAAACAATTATTCTCTAAGGTATTTGTTGAGGATGGAGGAGATTCAAGCTTCATCCCTTGAACTTATGTTAAATACGAAGAGTTTATTAAAGTTAACAAAGATCTTCAAGAACAAGGAAAGAGACCAGCTCAATGACAAAGAGTTGCTCTATGACTTACAACTATTGCTAAAGAAACAGATTCATGGATGTCTGCAGCTTCATTCCAGGAAATGATTAGAGTTATGGTTTGAGCATCATTGAGATGAGCAGTTGATCATCTTTCAGATCTTAAATCTAATGTTATTATCGGTAGATTACTTCCTGTTGGTGAAAATTACAGAAATATGCATTGATATTAAAATAGTAAATGATTCTAAAAAACCTAGGAAAAAAATCCTAGGTTTTTTTGTGGAAGAAAATAACCTATTTGATTTTTAAAATGATATCACTATATCATATTTGATTTTATTTTTTATTTTTTATGTTATGGCAGATACATATACAGTGACAAGTAGAACATCATACTGAAAACGTCTCTGAGACAGCTTAAAAGGTATTGTAGCATGATTCGTTTGTGTTGTTGGTGCTATTATCCTTCTTGGACGAAATGAAAATAATTTTGTTCAACAAAAGGCAGCATTAAATGAAGCAAATAGTCTTCTTGAAGAAACAACATCAGAAAAAATTAATCCAGAATTAGATGGAGCAGTTGTTCATTTGTGGTGAGATACATCTTCAACACAAGAAGAACCTTTAATTGATCCAATTTTTTGAGTGAAGACAGATGCTCTTAAATTATATAGGAATGTTGAAATGTATCAATGGGAGGAAGAAGAGCACACAGAATCAACTGATAATTATTGAGGAAGTGAAACAACAACTACAACATATTCATATAAAAAAGCATGGAGTGATACTGCGATAGATTCAAGTAATTTCTATCATCCGGGTTGACATGAAAATCCATCATGGAAGTATGAAAATGAAGAATATGTAAAAAATCCAATCCTTTTATGAGCATATACTTTATCTTCTGAATTTGTTGGATTATTAAATGATTCAAAAGTAATTTCTCTTTCTGGAATGGATATTGATCTACAAGGATGACAGTTGTATAGCGAAAATACAATCTATATATGAGAGAATCCAGAGGAGCCAAAGGTGTGAGATATGAGAATTAAATTCTTAACAGTAAATCCAGGAACAGTTAGTGTGGTTTGAAAACAAACATCTGACCAATTATGATCATATAGAGCTTCAAATTGAAAGAAAATATACCTTCTACAAGATGGTAAAATTGATGCAGAGGAAATGTTTGCAAAAGCCCATTCAGATAATAGAACGATTACTTGGTTGATAAGATTGGTATGATTATTCCTTTTATGGGCATGATTCTCAATGATGTTCAATATATTAGTAACATTAGCAAAAGTTCTTCCATTCTTAGCTGATATTATATGAGTGGGAACATGACTTGCATCATTCTGTTTGGCACTTGTTGTATGATTATTAACGATTTGAATTGCATGGATAGCTGTTAGGCCTGTGATATGAATTTCAGTGTTAGTCATCGCTGCTCTTGTTATTGTATTTGTAGTTATGAAGTGAAAAAAAAGTCCATTACCAAATGATAACGTTGTTACTCAAGAACCAAATCAGTAATATAGTAAAAAACAGATAGTGAACCTATCTGTTTTTTCTAATAAATTATTTGTATGTAATTTATGCCATGAGACTTCAATCAGCCCTTGGATTAAAATAGTTTGATTGTGCAAAATAGTCTTTACTTTTTGCATAAGCAAAAACTAAAGAATCTCATTTTAATTTTTCCATAATCTCAGTAGATATACCTTTAGGTATTGTAAAACATCATTGACTTCATGTTTCTGTTCATGGATGCATATATATTCAACGATTTTTTGCATTGTCATTTGATTCTTCGATTCAATTCATCCAAAGCCCACTCCAACTTTTTGTATGAGCTTTTGTAATTTCTGCTGGTGTCCTGTAGAAACCTAGACTTGATTTTTGACTTCATGTAGAATCTGAAAAAGATGAAGCATAGTCTCATCAAGAATTTTTTCAATGTCATACTTTTGTAGCATATTCAACTGTTTTAGTTTTCATATTTATAACAAAAAAACGTTTTTTTCTTCTAGATTTTGTAAAGTCCACAACAGTAAGGTATGTAGGGTTTCATAATTGATTTTTTAGTTTCTCATATCAAACCATAGCACAAGCAAATGGTTCTAAATCAGGTTTTTCTTTTCATTTTAGTTGTGTGTATAATCTCATTGTTTCCGCAGAAACACTGATATTGAAACGATCAATTTCATAACTTGGATTATTTTCATTTGTAGCAAGTTGTTCTGAAACTGAAGTTCAAGTTTCTGTGGCTGTAGATGTAGATGCTCAAGTTGAAGCAGCAACTGTTTGAGTTGTAGTACTTGGAATCGTTTCTCAATTTCATTGACTTGATGATGTTGAAGGTGTATCTTGAGCTAATTCACTATCACTTCAAATTGAATCTTCTAATTCTTTAAGTTTTTTTTCTAATTCATCTGCCGAATGGGTAGCCATAATCTCTTTTTTCTTCTTTTTTAGCTGTTTTACTTCTTTTGAAGAGAGATCTGCAATATTAGATTCAAATACTTTCCAAAACAATTTATCTCACATTGATTCATCAACCATATAATCAACGAGATATTCCTTTATTTCTTCTTTTCCCATGAAAAAGGTGATTCATGAAATTTTTGACTTACGTACAAAAGAATCTAAGTTAGGCATAATATTTTTACTAACATATTTTTCAGCAATTTCCTTTCTTAAGTTAGTTAGATTTTGTTTTACTTCTTCATCTGTAGCTTCTTGAACTGTTCCAATAAAATCATTTAGTGCTTCTTGCATGTTCGAGAAAAAAGAGAAATAAATATTCCCTTATATTTTACTTAAAAATCTGGATTTTGTCAAAAATTCGAAATGAAAATCAATGATTAGTTTTTTGAGAATTTTTTCAATCAGAATATTATTTGTACTATCCAATTTTGAAATTGTCAAAAAAAGTATCAGAATAATGATACTTTATAGTAAGTTATAACAAAATTATAACTGAGTCCAAACAACTCTTTTTTCTCAGTTAATATCCTTAAATTCATGAGCTTTAACTCTAATCTTATCTCAGATGTTATAATACTTTTTCCATTCTACTCAATCAGGAGCAACAATCTGTTTTTTATGTAATAATCATTCTACTCACTTAACAGTTACAAACATTCAATAATTATACATTAACTTTACATATCAATCGTATTCTTCTCATAGTTTTATATCATCAACAGTAAATCCTCATTGCTCACTGTTAGTTCTATTATTTTTTTGTCATAATTTTGTATTTCTAGTTGTCTCTTTTTTCTCCTTAGGCATCTTAGATTCCAAAAGTTCAATATTTGGTACAAATTTTAAGAAATCTGTTTTATCAGGATCAAATCAAGCTTTTTCATAAATCTCCTTTAACTGTTGATAGATTTCTTCTTTACTTCAAATCCATATAGCTAGAGGTTTTTTGTTGGTACAAGTCAAACTCTTATGCTGCCAAATTTCGACATAGAATTTGATTTTAGTATGAGGATCTAATTTAACAACACTTCATTTTTTCATTTGTAAATTAGCAACTTCTTCTAATTTTTCAGGTTTATTATACCATATCATTTTATTATTTCATTGTTCTGTATCAACAATCATAGCATCAGCCTGTTTTCAATTAATTTCTGCATCAGAAAATCGCTTTGTATTTTGTTGAACTTGAAAATCTTGAAGATTTTTTGCTTCAATTTCAGACAATCATAGTCATTCATATTTTGCTTGTTCAGCTATTTTTTCTTGTGCAGAGAAAGACTTTTTATTCCGTGCATTCATCAAATCTTCTAATTGTCATCTTTCCATAGCATATCTCTGCCTAGATTGCTTTCTAATTTTTTCAATATAAGCAATATCTCATTCAGCTTTGAATGGTGGTAGAGTAGTAATACTAAAAGGATCAGAAGAAATTCCATCAACCATCAATCTTGTATAAGCAGTATATTTTGGAAGAGAAATAAGGTCGTTAGTACTTACAACTCACTTAAATTGATCAGTCAAAACAGCAGCATCATCATATCAGAGAGTAAATGCAAACATAGTTCAAACATTTCAGAATATTGCATCTCTAATTGTTTCATCTAACTGTGAAGTATATTGGTTTGCTACAATAAGAGAAAGTTTATATTTTCTAGCTTCCGATAAAATAGTAGCAAAAGATTTTGTGGCAAAATTTTGGAACTCATCAATATAAAGATAGAAAGGTTTTCTGAGGTGTTTCGCCATATCAGCTCTTCCCATAGCATCAATCTGAATTTTTGTAACAAGAAGAGATCAAATCATATTAGCATTATCTTCTCCGATAATTCATTTAGAAAGATTAACTAAGATAATCTTTCCTTCATCCATCGCCTTTCTTAGACTTAATTTTGTTTTAGGCTGTCAAAAAATATTTCTAACTAAACGAGAAGATAAAAATTGTCAAACTTTGTTTGTAATAGGTCCTACAGCTTCTTCTCTTTGTCTATCCTGCCATTTATTAAACTCATTATTCCAGAATTTTAACAATACAGAATCTTTTACATGAGAAACGACTTCTTCACGGAATTCTTTATCAGTTAAAATTCTAAGAATGTGCATTAAAGTTGCATTAGGGTAATCAATAACAGAAAGAACAACATTTCTCAAAATGTATTCCAATCTTGGTCACCAAGAATTATCAAATAGTTTTTGAAATGTTGAAACTACTCATGAAGCAATTCTATTCTTTTCATCTTCATTGTCTGCTTGAAGAAGGTTGAATCCAATAGGATATTCAGCATCTCAAACATCAAAAAGGATAACATCATTAATACGATTAGAAGGAATATATTCTAATAAATCATCAACGAGTTCTCCATGCGGATCGAGAAGACAAAGTCAATTTCATGCTCTCATATCCGAGATAATCATATTGTTTATGAAAGTAGATTTTCAGGTTCATGTCTTTCAAACAATATACATATGCCTAAATTTATCTTCTTCGCGAATTCAAAATCTAATTTTATCTCATCTGTAATCAGTATCTCAAAGAATTGTTAATTCTCTTTCTGGAGTATTCTCTTTCGTTGGAATGTTTGTAGGATAAGGAAGTTTCCTATATAGAGTATAATCAAGTCATTTAATGAAATTAATTTTTGTTGGAAGGTGAAATACATTGATAGCTTGGGAATAACTAACAGGCATCCATTCAGCTCTTTCTTTTTTTACAAAACTGCCTTCAGACAAAAAAGGGGCAAATACAGAATTAAGAATTGTTGTTAAGTTCTCTTTTACATAAGAGTCTTTTGTTGAAATACTATATCGAATACTCATAAAAATATCCTTCTTTTCTTCTTTTTCTTCACCTCATTCATTTTTTTCTTCTTTTTTTTCTTTACCTCGCCAAAGATAATTAAAAATCTTTTTAAGTGTATTGAAGAATTTAGTTAAATCATCTTCTTCTAATTTAAAAGTATATTCGAATGAAACTTTCAATTTTGAATCTTTATCAACATTTTGAAAAACAGCAAAAATATCCGACATAGGATCAAGATAGGATCCATCCTTTGAGAAATCATCTTTTGTCTTAAATTTTCCAGATGCTCTTGATCACCCAAAAAAAGATTCTTTGATAAGTCCTAAATAAACTTTTTCTCATGGACAAGAAAGATCACCACGGTCAGCTTCAGCTAAATCTGAAGTAGGGAATGTTGTATAGAATGTATTTTGAAAATATGTTTGAAATCATCTAGGCAATCTAACATAGAGTTTGATTTCACTGCTATTTCAATAAACAAAAAAACTAATCTTTTTTTCCTTTAATGAAACAAGATTTTTTACCAATTTTTCCCAGTGTCCTACTCAAAGATCGTTATCTTTGAACGGTTTGATTTGATAGTAAAGGTACTTTCATTGTGGTTGTGTCATTAAGCTATTTTTGTTTAGGAATCAAAAATTGCATCTTCCATAAATGATATTATATATATTTTTCAAAAAAAAGCAAGATAAAGGAAAATATTTTTTACTTGAATTACCGAATAGAATAGCTAAATTAAAACCGAACGAATTTTTATTATTAAATAAAATTTTAAACATGAAACTTGATGGAAAAAGTATTCAGGCTGCAATTATGCATCTTGTTGAAGAATATAGATTAGATCCTTATCAAGTAATGGAGATAATTAGATCATGAATTAAATCATGATTTAAAAAAGATTATCCAGAGTATAGAAAGGCTGATGTTGTTGTAAATGTGGAAGATGATGGAGCAATAAGTATTTATAAAGCTTTAACTGTAGTAGAAGAAGTTGAAGATCCAGATACTCAAATTTTGTTAAAAGATGCAAAAAAAGAAAGAAAGGATATCGAAGTTTGAGAGCAAATCTTAACAAATATTACTCCTGAAAGTATGGAGCTTTCTAGAATAGCTGCCCAGGCTGCTGCTCAAACAATTAAACAATGAGTTAAGAATATAGAAAGAGAGAGATTCTATGATAAATTCCAAGATAAAGAGGGACAATTATTGAAGGCAAAAGTTATTAAAGTTCATACAGATAGTGTTATACTTGATATCGAATGAACAACGGTAGTTCTTGCACCAGAGAACCAGATTCCTAATAGACCATATGAAATTTGAGAAGAAGTTTTTGTTTTCTTGAAAAAGATTGGAAAAGAGGCAGGAAGTATCGTTTTAGATATCACACAATCAAGTCCTGAATATGTTGAAGCAATTCTTGAAAAATTGGTACCTGAATACGAAGAATGAGTTGTTCGTATCGAAAAAATTGGAAGAATAGCATGAAAAAAAACAAAGATTATTGTTTCAAGTACAGATGATAGTATTGATCCAGTTGGAGTATTTGTTGGACATAAATGAGATAGAATTAATACAGTTCTTTCATTATTAGATGGAGAAAAAGTAGATTTTATTGAAGCTACAGATGATCCACAAGAATTAATTGCTAGATTACTAAAACCTGCACAAGTAGAAAGTATTCAAATAAAGGATAATAAAGTTATCGCAAAAGTTGAAGAATCTCAAAAACCATTAGCTATATGAAAATGAGCTTGTAATATAAAATTAGCTTCTCAATTAAGCTGATATCAAATCGAGGTTATTTAATAACAAAATATAAAATTTTTGAAGGAGGAGTCCCCGCAATTATTGCGTGGGGTTTTTCTTAGATAGGGGTTTAGTTTATTGTTGAATCATTTGATGTTAAATATCCATTCTATTGAGACATTTTGAACCCAAGATTGACCTGGAATAAGGTTGGTTATTTTTTTGCAGTGATGTATGTTTAGATGTAAATATTGTCATAATCCGGATACAATTCCAACTGAAAATGAAAAGGCTAATCATTGGTGAGAAAAAGAAATCCTTTCACAAGTAAAAAAGCAACAAGAGTATTTTTGAAAAGAATGATGAGTAACCTTTTCATGATGAGAACCATTATATCAGGCTCCAGCATTAATCCCTGTAATTAAAAAATTAAAAGAGCAGTGATTCCATGTATGCATAGATACAAATGGATATATGCAAACAAAGGAAGCAAGAGAGGTTCTTAGTATGGCAGATCTTATTCTTCCTGATTTAAAACATATCAATCCAGAAACCCATCGTAAACTAACATGACAATCTAACGAAAATACATTAAAAACTCTCGATTATCTTGATGAAATAGAGAAACCATATCGACTAAGATATGTCCTTGTTCCTTGATATACAGATAACGAAGATGATTTAAAAAAGTTAGGTGAATACTTTACAACGAGAAAATCGGCAGAAAGGTTGGAAATTCTTCCTTACCATAACTTGTGAAAATCTAAATGGGATAAATTAGGACGAAAATATCCTTTGGAATGAGTACCTGCAGCAGGAGTCAATGATTTAAATAGAGCAAAAGAAATACTTTCAAAATATTCAGATAAAATATTTACGAGATGATAACCTAACAAATGTTGGGTTTTTTATTAAGAAAAAGGAGGAATAAATTATTCCCCCAGGCTAGTAATTCTTGATTCAATACGTTTTGTTAATCTTTCGATTTCTTCTTTGTCGGTAGGATCTCCTTTTCTCTTCCCTCTTTGAATCTCATGTCGTCTGAGCCAAGAGTAGATAGGTTCCTTTCGAACGATATCTCCAAGATTGAAAAAAGCCCAAAAGACTACAGCTAAGAGTACAAAGTCAACAATCAAAAAAACCTCAAAATAGGGAATCTTTTGAAAATAGTTAACTCCGACGAGCACACCACCTGCTAAAAGGAGTAAGATGAATCCTAATAACAGATAATCCAGATAGGCAGCTAATTTAAGCGCCTTTTTTTCTAATTGTTTTTCGTTTTTAAATCGCATAAATTACTCATTTTTTATGTTTAACAAGAAAACTTATAATGTTCTAATACTTTGAATTCAAGTTAAAATCAAGAAATTATTGAAATTGTATCCTGTGGATATTTCAATCAGCTATTTCATATGCCTGACAAATTCCATTTTTAGAATAAGGAGCATGAATGGTCATAGATTCTCAATCATAGTCTAAATAACCTTTTCAATAAATTGTTCCTAATTTTATAAATCATTCATTTCATCATACCTTATAGATATTAGCCTCAAGTCGAGTTTTCTTATCTCAAATAGATACGATAATTTCTTTGTCATCTCATCAGTCTAAATCTTCAAAATATATTTCAACGAATAATCAATCCAATAATTCATTGTAATCATCGACAATGTTATTCTCAAAATCATAAATGAAATTGTATCATTTATCTCAATTTATTCATAAAATTTGAGTTCAATTTGGACTATCTACTCCAATTCTAAAGAATTCTTCTACTCAATCATTATTTAAATCAATATTTAATTCTTCAGATTTAAATTGTTGTTTCAATCAAATGTAATCATTAGATATTCATTCATCCATTCCATAGACCATTTGACCTGGAAAATCTGGGGCAATATAATTTTTATCCAATTTACATCATGTGTACATATATTCATTAATTGTATATCCATAGAAACTTCAAGGATTTTTGGAAATATGATAAGTCAGACGACATTCAGTTTCCTGAAGATCTTCTCATGCTTCCAATGCATCATCTAGATATCTTGCCTTTACTTCAATATCTTTTTCTGACGCTTGATTTATACTATCTATCTCAAATCTTGTTGCTCTTCATTTATTTCAAATTAAATCAGATCAATAATAAAGATATGTAAATAAAAGATATTTATCTCAACTTAGTATCATTCAATCTTGTCTAATTTTACTTCAAGCTTTTAAAGTATCTCATACTATATCATTCATAATTTTATCAATATCTGACTTTTTATAAGCGACTTTTACTTCGCTATCAATAGGGAAAACAGAATCATGGGCGTCTCAATCATTAGGAATAAACGAGTCTTCTAAAACTGGATAATAAGGATTTTCAAGTGCTTCTTCAGGATTTTCATATTTATTCATATAATTCTCGTTTAATATATTAAATATGAAAGTTCATTTTTGTTCATCTGTACTTAATGGTTTATTTCGAATACCACTTGGATCATTTTCAATATCAATGACTCATTCTAATAAATAAGATAATTTTGAATAATCATTTCACGTTAGAGAAACATCCCCTTGATATTCAATATTTTCATCAGTGATAACTATAGGTGAAGGGGTGGTACATCCACATAGAATAAGACTAAAAAATAGCCCTAAAACAAAAATCTGATTTTTGATTCTCATGAAAAAAAGTTATTTGGTAAACAACTTCATGTTAGAAAAATTATTGTGATTTTCAATTAGTTTATCTATCTTGTATATAAGTTATCATAAAAAAAATATTGATATAATCGTATTAGATAGATAATAATAATCATGATTTAAATGATTTACGTGTATTATGAAAACATTAAGTTATTGAATTTCTGCTGATAAATATAGTTTATTGCAAACAAAAGATGTTGAAACTACAATTTCTCAAATTGCAGAATTATTGTGAAGCAATTGAAAGATTAGTATTGAATGAAAATCATTAAATTTTTGATGAGAAGAAAATAATGATAAAGTGGAAATAAAAATATCATTACCTTGAATATTTTCTAAGAAAAAAGAGAAATATATCCAAAGGATAATGGAGAATTTAGTTATGGATATAGAGAATGGGAAAATAGAAAACATAATCCTTTTCGAAAAAGATGAGAATATTGATATAAGAATAAAAAATTGAGGAGATATCAAAGAATTAGAGAATTATTCTTATACTATACGTTCTAGTAAAATTGAAAACTATCTGTGAGAGATTTGTAAATTGCTTAATGAATCATCAGAATCAAAACAATATTTAACAACACTCTGATTAAGAGTTTCTGATGTCGAAAAAAACGATTGAGAGTTAAAAAACATCCGAAAATTTAACCTACCTGAAAATGTTTCTAAATCAAGATTATATATGTGTTCTCTTTTATTAAAGAAAATAATAAAACAAGTAGCTGAGGAGGAATATTATATCTCAGATTGAATAGTATTGTTATTCAATTATTTACAAAGTCTATGAGTAACAGAACAAATAAAGCCATCATATAACAAAAATGTCTGAAAACTAGATGCATTGAAAACCTATTTTTGGCAACTACAAAATAACTATTTACCAGATAGTCCAATAGATAAATATAATCTTAAATCATTAAAAACAGTACTTAATTTCCTTAAACTCCATAAAAAAGAATGTAATGAAGTATGTCGTTTACCAGAGTATTATGCAGAATGAGTAAAAAATGCTAATCTTTTATTAAAAGAAAAAACACCAGATTATGGTGCTATATCTAATTTATGTGATTATATATTGAACGTATTCTTATCATTAGATTCTAAACAGTAATTTCTCTAAATACTTTCCCTAAATTTTCATGAAATAGAATATCTGCATATTTATCTTGCGGAGTAGAATCTCTATTAATAATAACAATACGATTTCATCAATAATACTGAATCAAAGTGTTAGCAGGATATACTGTTAATGAAGTTCATCATATAATAAATAAATCAGCATTTCTTAGAGCAAAAATAGACTGTTTCCGGGCTTCTCAAGGCAATTGTTCTTCATATAATGTAACATCAGGTCTTAACATTCATCAACAGTTACAATAAGGGATATCTCATTTGAAGGTAAATAAAATATTTGGATCATATTGTTTATAACAGGTATCGCAATATACTCTTTGAGTGGTTCAATGAACCTCCAAAACATTTTTACTTCATGCTTTTTGGTGTAGTCAATCAATATTTTGAGTAATAACGGCATAAAGTTTCCCTGATTTCTCAAGTTCAGCAAGTTTTTCATGAGTAATATTAGGTTTTATTCATCTGCAATCCATTTCCTGTTTATAATACTCAAAAAATACTTTAGGTTCATTATATAAACAGGAATGACTTAATAAATATTCAGGCTGATAATTTTCAAATTGAACATCATGCTGGTTATAGAGTCAGTCTTTACTTCTAAAATCAGGTACCCCGCTTTCAGTAGAAACTCATGCTCATCAAAAAAATACGACTTGATGTGATTTATCAATCAATTCTTGAAATTTTTTAATTCTATCCTGAAAATCAGACTCTATCATGATTCTATTTAATGTGATAATGATTATTTAATAGCGTAAGCAACAGATACATCTAGAATTATTTTCATCTCTCATAGAGAAATATCACTATCCATTTCCTCTTCAATAGCATCTTCCATAACAAACGAGTTCTTAGTCGCTGCCATAGATGTATAAACAGTAGAATCAAAACTTCTATCTTCTTGGATACTGATAGGTTTTCCTAGTTTAACATCTCATAATTTAGCTAACTCTCATGCTTTTTGATAAGCTTTTTCCATTGCTAATTTTCTTGCTTGAGAATAATATTCTGTTTTATCATAAATATCATAATTAATATTATTAACCAGTACTCCTCATATTTCAGAAACTTCTGAGATTATCCTTGATCAAAGTCCTTCATTCTCCGTATTAGCATTCTTAATCTTAACTTCTAAGTTATGAGAAGCGACATATCCTAAAGACACTCTTCATGATTCTCTCCAATCAAATTGCTCATAAATATTAACATCAGTAGTTTTAATATCGTTAGAACTAATATTATATTTTTTTAGAATCTCCTTAATCTTACTAACTTTCTCTTCTTCAGCTTTCTGTGCTTCAGCGGTTGTTGGAGCATTTTCTTCAACACGTAACGATAAAGTCATGGTATCAGGTACCGCATAAACTTCACCTCTTCCTTCAACTAAAATTGAATGATCTTCTTTACTGTTTCTATAAGGTGTTGAGAATCCGATAAAAAACAAAATAATAATTATAGCAAGAATATACCAAGTTCCTTCTTTTTTCATGATATAGTAATAAATAATAAATATCAATAGATGTATACATTTATATTTGAGAAAATAAAGAGATATTTTGTAATGTCCCATATCTTTTGACAAAATTAAAAATTCATTTATAATTAAATGATATTTTTATTTTGATTAAGTTAATATGAAAAAATTATTAGCAATTTGATGATGAATCATTTTTGCATTTACTTTCGTTTGTTGAGCTACAGACATTGAATGGGAACGAAAAACAGAGAATGGGTCAACAGTCAGATGTATAAATGTTTCATTAGATTGAGATCAAGTTTGACAAGTAAAAATCCAATGGGAAGAATGAGGAGAATATGAAGAGGTTTTTGTTACAACATGAACAGAAATTTCTCCAGTTTGTCACGAATATTCTTCTAATTGAAAACATTCTGCAACATTAGAAGTTCTATCGTGAAAAAATGAGAATAATGAAACAGTGGAGAACGATTTTAATTATGTAGGTTTTTTGAATCAAGAAGTCACAGATTTAACAAAATTAGAATCTAAAACTTTGGATTATTTTGTTTTAGTAGATGAATGATCAAATAAACTTTCAGATGAAAAATACGATGAGATTATCAAAAAAATAGATATCCCAAATAAAGCAGAAGTTCATGTAGAAAAATGATGAATCACGAATACAACAACAAATTCATGATGATCATCTTGAAAGTGAGGTTGATCTGGTAGGTGAATTAAATCAAAAACAACAACATCAACATGAGACAATAAAAAATGAGAAATATCAACAGGAGTTGATTTAAAAATTAAAGAAGAAAAAGATAATAAAAAAGAAGAAAAATGAATTTTTGAAAAGAAAGCTCCTTCTGTAAAAACAGCAATAATTCCGAATAACTCAGAATATTCAGATGAAATAAAAAGCGCATATATTTGGGCTTATCAAAATGATATAACAACAATTAATGTTTTAGATAATGCAAATCCAGAATGAGAGTTGTTAAGAGGACAAATGGCAAAAATTCTTGTTAATTATGCGGTAAATGTACTTTGAAAAGAAATAACAAGTATCCCAAGTTATTGTTCATGGGATGATGATGAAGAGCGAGCAAATGAAGAAATGAAATCTTATTGAAGAAAAGCATGTGCACTTTGACTAATGTGAGTTAACGTAAAATCATTTAATCCAATGTGAAAGGTTTCAAGAGCACAATTTTGAACAGCATTATCAAGATTATTGTGGTGAAATAAAAATAATACAACATGAGAGAATTATTATGAAAAACACTTAAACGCATTAAAGTGAAATGGGTATCTTGACAATACTAATTCTCCAAAAGAAAGAACAGAAAAAAGAAAATGGGTTCGAGTAATCTTAAAAAGAACAACAAAATAATCTAAATTTTTATTAAATAATTTTATAAAACTATGAATAAAACAGTAAAAAAATTATTATGAATTTGAATGGTATCATGAATTGGAATATTAGCATTAGTATATGCATTTGATCCAATGAAGCCAGATCTTCATCGTTTATGTTCTTGACTTCCTCAACATGCTAGTTGGGATACATCTTCATGAAATAAAAGTGTAGTATGGTCATATTTATGAGACTTGTTAGATGTTGTTGTCCCAGATTGAGTAAATATATGATGAGCATTAACACCAAGAACAAATGAGTGAAAAACATTATGTACTTTCACATGTGACTTTTGATATAAATTAGATTCTAGTAATCAAACATGTGTAGAAGATCCAGATGTAAATCCATGTCCTACTGGATATAATTGGAATAATATTGTGAAAAAATGTGATGGAGATTCACCTACACAATATCCAGCATATATGATAAGTGGATATAGTTATGCACACGAAATTTGAATAGAGGATAGAACCTTAGATGTAGCAGATTTATATTGAACAATTACAAAGCAAGAATTAGCAAAGTTCATAGTACTTCGATGAAAAAATGAACTTAATCTTGAAAATAATGCATCTGATAGTTGTAATATTACAGATATAACAGATGCTGATTGAGATTATGTTGAATATATTATTGAAGCATGCGAAATGTGATTAATGGGTTCTAATAATTCAGAATTCCATCCATATAATATTGTTTCAAATGCAGTTTTTGCAACTACATTATCAAGAGCAATATGGTGAGATCAATATGATTGATGAGAGCCTTATTATTCTAGACATATTGCAGCATTAAAGGGAGCAGGAATAATTAATAATATAGAACCTGAAGATGAAGCAATTAGATGATATATTTATGCAGCTCTTTATAGAGCAGCAAATCTAGGTAATGAACCAATTGAAACTACTTTACAGAATAATATTACATGATCAGTAAAATTCAAAAAGAATGAATCAACAACTAAAACAGTATTTGATTGAGTATATATAGTATGAGAAGATACAAATCTAAATTGATGGTTAATCGTGAAAGATGGAGGAGATAGTGAAAAAGAGTTTAAAAAAGATGATGTTACATTTAATTTGTACCTAGATTGAGAAGAAGTAAGTACGCTTACACCAACAGGTAATCTAGGTTTCTCAAATTCATTCTCAGGTGTAAATATGAAAGCATGAGACAGTATCGTCGTTAAAGTGACAGCAGAAGTAGATGGGGAAACAGCAAATACTTGAACATATCAATATAGTTTATGATTATTTGACTTACTTAATTCAAGTGGGGTACAATTAACAGTTAATCTTGTTTCAATGGTTGTTGAAGAAGTCTCAAACGAAGTAGAAATCTCTACAGATGGAAAGGAAAAAGAAGTAATATTAGCAGATAACAATATTTTACTTTGAGATTTCCACCTAAGCTCAGCAAATAACAGAACAGAAGTAACTATTGAAAATTTTTCATTGGAATTTGATAATGAAGTTGATTATGAAAATTTGATGATATCCATTGATTGAACCGAGCTAGAATGTGAAGAAGCTTGAACTGATAATATATGACATCAAATGGTAAGATGTGAAGACGTAGATTATAATATTAAGGCTACTTGATCTTCATTAAAAGTGGAATTGAAAAACCCAGAAACTTGAAAATATAGAATTACACTTTCTTGAATAAATTGAAGTAGTGATTTCTTTTCTATTATAAGATTTGCAGTTGATCCGTTATTTAAGTTAACATATGTATCAAATGATGGTAGCTCAACAACATATGATGTATCAATAGAATGAAACAAAAAAGATACGATTTCTAATTTAAGATTTTATACAAGTTCTTATGATAGTGTTGAAGCTATTAATAGTGCAACTCCTATAATAACTATTCCTTCTGATTTAACACATGGAGAATCTATAGAAGTGGATAATATATGAGAAGATATTGCATATGTAAAAACTATTGCATATGATGTTGATTGAGAAACTATCGTTATTAATAAAGATGACTATCTTACATATTTTATAATTGATAATGCTTGAAACAAATTGAGAATTAACCCTGAGTCTTAAAACAATATAAACAAAAAACTACTTCTAAATATTGCTTTAGAAGTAGTTTTTTTATATTTAACAATAACTAAGCTTTTGTTATTTCAAATCCTCAAGGAACATCTTTAATAGCGAATCCTTCAGCTTGAATCTTTGCTCTTAATTCATCTGCTAATGCATAATTTTTTTCTTGTTTTGCTTGTAAACGTTGATTAGCTAATTGAGTAATTTCTTCAGGAATCTCGCAATAATTTTCTTCTTCTTTTTCAAATAGTCAGAATCTTAATACATTTTCTTCTAAATAAGAAATTACTTCTAACTTTTCATCATCTAGTTCTTTAACAGCTTTGAACAAAATAGAGAGTACTTTTGAGGTGTTAAAATCATCACACAAAGCATCACAGAACTCCTTATATAGCTCAGATTTTTCAACATTATTAAAATCATATTTTAATTCATGCTGAGATAATACTTTTCTCAATCCAGCTCTTGCAGATTTAGCAGCATTAATATTTTCCCAAGTAAAATCTAGGAAATTACGATAATGAGTAGAGAAGAACCAATATTTAATATCAAGCAGAGTGTATCCTTTTTCTAATAATTCTTCAGGTGAAATATAGTTACCATCAGATTTAGACATCTTCTTCCCATACATGTTAACAAACTGATGATGAATCCAGTAATTAACCCATGGTTTTTCTCAATCACAACACTCAGATTGTGCTATCTCGTTTGTATGATGAACAGGAATTAAATCCATACCTCAATGATGGATATCAAAATGCTTTCCTAAATATTTTCTAGACATCGCACTACATTCAATATGCCATCCTGGGAACCCAATTCACCAAGGACTATCCCATTCCATTTGCCTTTTTTGATCTGTTGGAGAAAATTTCCATAAAGCAAAATCAGTAGTGTTACGTTTGCATCCAAAATCAACTCTTTCTCATGCATTAAGTCACTTTAAATGTTCTTTATAATTCTTACCTAAAAGTTTTCAGTAGTCTTCAATTAATGAAGTATCCATATAAATACCATCTCATGGGATAGTATAAGTAAATCATTTATCAACTAATTCTTGAACCATCTCAATTTGTTCTTTGATATGTTCAGTAGCTTTTGGCATAATATCAAAAAGCGGAATATTCATTCACTTAAAATATTCAATGAATATTTTTTCATATTTCTCAGCTAATTCTCGAGCATTTAAACCTTCTTTTTTAGATCATTTTTCCATCTTATCTTCTCAAGAATCACTATCTCAAACCATATGTCCAACATCAGTAAAATTGCTAACCGCAGTTACATGATATTTAAGGATATGTCTCAATACATCTCTAATTAATCATGCAGTAAACATTGATCTCATATTTCATAGATGTGGCATACTATAAACTGTAGGTCAACAACTGTACATCCTTACATTACTTTCATCAATAGGTTTGAATTCTTCTTTTTCACGCGAAAGAGTGTTGTACACAGTAAGCTTCATATGATATATTATTAATATTAAAAAACATAATCGACAATTTAGAATATATTTATTTTGGCTATAATCAAATGATTATTAAAAAAATTCTTGATACTTAACCAAATAATCCTAAAAAGAATACAAGATTTATTCTCTAATTAAGATGTAATGGGAATAAAAATAAGAAAAGCCAATGTAGATGATGCATACGGTATAACAAAAGTTAATGTGTATACCTGGTATTCTACTTACCAATGATTAATGCCATTGAAGGTATTACAAACAAGGATAGAATTTATGGATGAAAGGGCAGATAAACTCCGTGAAACATTAAAAGAAAATGATAAATTCTTAGTAGCAGAAGATGAAGAATCAAATGAAATTATTTGAATGTTAAGTTATTGAGAATCAAGAAATGAGCAGTATAAAGAATCTTGAGAAATTTATGCATTCTATGTTTTGAAGGACTATCAAAAACAGAAGATATGAAAATGATTATTTGTTGAGGCGGTAAACCAGTTAATTAACTTATGATATACTAGCATGATTATAAATGTATTAGTATGAAATCCAGCAATAAATTTTTATAAAAAATATGGTTGAGTGGAAGTATGAGAAAAAACGGATCCATGCGGAAAAATAATGATAACTGAGAAGATAATGTATTATGAGAATTTGAAAAAAATTATAGAGAATAACTAAATTTATCACTTAATCATCAAAGATGAAATTAACACCAAAAACTATTTGATGGATTCTTGTTTGTCTTGTAGCAATCATTCTCTTTTTTGTTATTCGTACTCAAACAATAAATAAAGACCATAGGTTGTGTTCAGACCAAGTAGATGATAGAATAGCAGATATTTTAAGCTATCAAGAGAGTATGGGAGATACTCAAGTGTGAGAAATTGGAATTCCAGGTGTAAAATTATGAAACCTAAAAGATTTAAAACTTTCAGAATTAGAGGTATCGCATATATCAACAGATTTTAAAAAGAATCACTATGGTTTCTTTAATCGTTATTATGATTTATCAGTGGCTTTTTCTGTTCATTGATTCGAATTTAATGTTCCAGTAACCTGTGATGTTAAATGATGAGAAGTTGAATTAAAATTATGAGAAAAAAGTAAATAGTATTCTTCCGAAAAAATAGATAAATTTTTGCATAAAAGATAAAGTTTTTGTAAAATTATAAAAATACAAAAATTTAAAAACCTATTTTTTCAAAATGCCAGAAGAAAATTCATTCCAAGAATGAGAAGATACTATAAAGCCGTGGGACCAAGAGCCTATTCAACAACCTCAACCAGTTCAAGAACAGATAAATATAGAAGTCCAACAGCCAGTGCAACAACCAGTACAAGAAGAAATGGCTCAAATAGAACGAGATCAGGTGCAAGTAAATTCTCAAGAAATTCCAGTATCTCAAAGAGAACCGAATTATCATCCTTCTTGGTTAACAAAAATAGTAACAGGTATCTTACGATTTTTATGAATTGTTTTGATATGGAGTGGTATATTAAATTTTACAGTTTCTCCATCAGAGGTTTTTCCATTTTGAAAAATCTTATTATTTGCAGGTTTAGAAACTTTATTAGGTTTATGATACTTTTATCTATGAAACCTTTTATATAAAACAAAAGCAAGAATCAATCGTTGAATATCATTTTGATATGTTTCAGGGCTTATTCTTCTAACCTATTTCTTTATGAATGTGTTTAACAAACGAAAGGTTGGTGATTATGAGGTAATTTTGGCATTGATGTATTTTGCTGTAGGAGTACTGGTATATATTCTGTTTGTTTCAATTATATGGATTATAAAATGTCGTAAATTAAAGAAAAAGTGAATAATAAGCTGAAAAATTTTGGACATAAATCCAGAGAGAAAAATAATATGAGTAGTCACAACAATCCTTTTGTTTCTTGTAGTTATAGTAGATTTTATGTATTGAAAATTCCGATATTCAAAAATTCCAGGAATAGATGAAACAACTTTAAATCATAAAGAACATAATATTCCACTTTCCGCAGAAGAGGATGCAATCATCCAATTAAAAGCATTGGAATTGGCTCGGGATACAGATGTTTGGAAAAACGTAGAAAATTTTTATCCATTTTTTAGACAATATTACAATGAATTCAAATTGTGATGGGAATGGAACCAAGATGAGTGTGAAGTAATATCTAGTTGAAATCAGTCTTATTGTTGAACTCGGGCATGGAATGAAAAGACCATAAATAGATATATGAATCACCATTTTTACAAAATAAAAGAATCGTGAAGAGAAAATACCACCAAAGAATATTTAATGATAGATGATAAAAAGGTCACAGAAAAAGAATATATTGAAATAAATGAAGAAGAAATCAGAGAAAGAATAAATCAATTAAAAAAAATAGCAGCATTAGATTATTATTTGCCGAATGATAGGTTTATGTTTTATGCGAAGGATGAAATAGTTCCTATGATATTTACACAATATTTTCAATCTTTTTCAAGGGATAGTGTTACTCTTCTGCAGTATTATGCTCAAAAAAAAGATCGAGATATGGTTTTTTGAATTGTGGAGTTGAATTATAAAATAGCAGATATAGTGGAGAATATTTGAGGATTTTTATGAATTATGCTTTCACATGCAATGCACGAAGTAATTGACAGGGCAGTAAATTCAAGTATATGATTATACCCTCAAAGTCTTAGAAAACAATTATCTGAATTATGTTTTGAATATTTATGAGAAAAAGATGAAGTTTTGAGAAAAGGAGCAGTATGAGAACACGTGATTCGAAACGAGTCAAAAGATATTCTTTTAGATGAATTACAAGATAAGCCTTCACCTATCCAATTTTTATATCATTCTCCATTTAATTCGAAGAGTGATACGAATCGTTTAATGGTATTTATGGATAATTGTTTATCATATTGACCAGATGAGCAAAAAGAAAAATGTGTTGTAGGTTGAGTAGATCTAGATGAATTAGTCTACGAGAAGTTAAGATATTCAGTTTATAATCTCTATGGACGATATTCTTATTCCATTTTACATCCTAGACTTCAATGACTTAATTATACTATAGATAAAAACATTTATCACAAAACATCCTTAATAGATAATTTAAGAGCATGAAAATATGTATCTCGATACGATGAAGTGGATTGGAATCATGATAAAGAATTATATGACCAAAATTTGTTAGTTCCACCAGAGGAATAGAAATTTAAAATCTAAAAAAATATGACAACTTGCCGAATATTAGATGATATGTATGGATTTAGAATATATGAAAAACTTCATAATCTTTTACCAACTCTAAAATATCCAGTTAAAGATAATGTTAATTCGCCTATCCCATACTTGGCAGACATTAAGTCTTGAGATATAATACTCCTAGACAATTATTTCCCTTGAGAATATAGAGAAGAACCTCTATGAGATGATTTTCTTTGGCAGTATCTAAAACTCTGACTTGATTGTAAAATTATATGTCTCTCAAATGTCTGAGAAAGAATAACGAAAAGATTTGAACAGCGATGCCTTGTTCAAAATAAATGAGATATTATAGGTTTTGTTCCGAGTAAAGATCCTAGTGAAATTGCTGATATAATCGAACTAAATATATAAAAATGGCTATTTTTTCGAAAAAAAGTGTAAATTGAATTGCATTTTACTCGGAAATAACTAGAGATTCAAAAGTTTTTTAATAAATAATAATAAAAATGTTTTTTGTTCCAATTGCGCTAGTCTATTCTTGTTTATTGTTTTATGTCTTTCATAGGTCATTTACAATTATTTCTAGAGTAGTTTCAAATCCAGATATTTATACATCTAAATGGTTCCTTATTTGATTGGGTGTATTATGTATTATTATCAGTTGAATAATAGCGGTAACAATACGGTATTGATGAGAAAATAAGTTTGTTACAATTATGTGAACTATTTCTTCTTGGTTTTTTATTTTATTTGTAATAGTTTTTGTGTTCTTATTATTGGAACATATTATATCTATTTGGTATAAAATTAATCCGCGAATAGTTTTTTGAGTAATTGTTATTGTTTTATGAATATGAAATTATTTTTCTCTGGTAACCAAAACAGTAACATTAGATATATCAAGTGATAAAATACACAAAGATATGAAAGTACTATTAGTTAGTGATGTACATACTGACTATATTTTTTCAACATTCCATCTAAAAAAAGTTGTAAAAGCAATAAAAGATAATAACCCAGATATTGTATTAATTGCATGAGATCTTATTAATAGACCTCATTCAAATTATATAAAGCCATATTCAATTTTTAAAGAAGAAAAGATAGAAACTCCAATTTATGCGATAGCATGAAACCATGATTTGATGGGAGACAGAAGTATAATAAAAAAAATTCCTAAGATATCCCCTGTAAAACTATTGGAAAATGATTCAGTTATAATTGATGGAATCCAAATAATTTGAATCGATGATAAGTCAAAATGGTGAAAAAAATCATTAGATGAAATATTAGCTGAATCAAAGATAAATATGGATGATAATAATTTCACCATCTTCATGACCCATCAACCAATTTCTTTAAAATATATAAAGGATTATCCAATAGATTTAGAAGTTGCATGACATACTCATCAATGACAATTTTATTGAATTCGTGAATTAGTGAAATATATGAATGATTATGCATATTGAAAATATGAAGAAGAATGAAAAATAGCTTTTGTAACTCAATGAATATGAACATGGTGATTACCATTCAGATTATGAACTCAAAGCGAGATGGTGATGATTAATCTCCATGCTAAAAAATAGTTTGAACTCATAGAAAAAAAATATATGTATAAGGAGATTTTTTCCTTAACTTTTACTTGTATTCACAAAATATGAAAAAAATATGATGATGAATAGTAGTATGTTTACTAGTATATTTTTGTTGTTTTTGAATAACTGCTAATGCTTCAACATACTCAATATTAGGGTCAAGCTCAGCAGATAAGACACTAATAACTGCATGATCAGATGCTTCAACTTCTTGATCTTCATGAGAAAGTTCAGGTGGAGGTTCATGATGAAGCGCATCATGAGGTTGAAGCTCTAGTTGAGGTAGTGATGCAAGTGCGTGAAATACATGAGGAAATTGAAGTTGAACACTAATCGATTCTATTAGTGCAGGTTGAAGTTCTGTATCATGATGAAAGTCTTGAAGTAATTGATCAAACCCTACATGAGCGGATAATTCATCTGCTTACGGTTGAGAAGTTTCAGGTATAGATGAAAGTAAAATAACAACAATAACAGGTAGTCAGCCATCTTGAAACACAGATTCATCATCAGGAGGTTCTGATGCCCAGTCTGGTTGATGATCATCAGGTGGTTCATCAGGAGGATCTGATACTCAAGCAGCTCCTAGTTCGACGGATAATAAATGAGATAATGCTATAAAATTTATCATTGTTAACTATATTGCTAATGGTTGAGTTTTTTCGAATAATGAAAAAACTGCAAAAGTAGTTTATAATAAAAATGATAAAGGATTGTATATCTCAGATCAAAGTTTTACTGTAAACCAAACAGGGTATATGTTTGGATGATGGTATTCTGAACCTGAAGCAAAAAATGAATGGTTAGGTTTAGATAACGATTTAAAAGAGCAAGAAGTCACGGTTTATGCTAAATGGTTACCTTTCGAAGATAAAGAAATAGATTTTTGATGAAATGTTTCATTTACAATAATGGATAGAAACCTCGGAGCAGAAAATCCTCTAAAAAACTATTCAATGAAGAATAATAAAGAAGATACTTTCGGATATTATTACCAATGGTGAAATAATTACTGATTTAAATCTTGGATAATTAATCCAAAATCTTGAACGGTAGAAATAACTAATACAACATCTAAACAACGATGACCAGGAAACTTTTTTTGAAGAAGTTTGTATATGTGATATGCTTATAAATTTGTTGATAACAATAAAAAAGAGAATAGTAATCTATGGTGATGAGAAGATAAAAAAGCAAAAGATTCAGATAAACAATGACCATGTCCTCAATGATATCATGTTCCAAACTCTTCAGAATGGATAGCTTTAGTCTATTATTTTAATAATCGAAATAAGACTAAAGAATGAGTTTCTTATTGTTGAAAATTTAGTAGTATAGCAGAATGTTTTGCTGATAAATTATGATTACCAATGGCAGATCAGTCAAATCTTCCTGCTGCAGATACTGCAAATGCATGAAGCCTTAATATATGAAGATATTGGTCATCAACAGCAGAGGATTCTGATACTGTTCATGCTATAACATTCTATTGAAAATTTATATATCCTGATGTGATTAGTAATGATGCTGTAAGAGCATCAATACGTTGTTTTAAAGATGCTTCAAAGTTTAATAAATTCATTATAGATAAAGACGATTGAAAAAAATATGAAGAATATTCTCTTCGTCGATGGGAGCCAACAGATTTTTATAATCCGGGGATTCCTGCTAAAAACGGATACGTGTTTAATGGTTGGTATGACTGAGAATGAAAACCATATACTTTCACAAATACTTGATATCTCTTAGCTCCACTATCGATAAAAGCTAAATGGTGATACACAAATAATTTCCTTCCATGAACAGGAGATAAACAGGCAGGACAGAATAGACCAGACGGATGTGTTTATTCTGATGGAACAGCAAATCCAGAATGTTATTATTGGAATGATACAATTGGGAATGTTCAGCAAGGTTGAGAGTCTGATTCAGCAAATAATTGATGAGCATGAAGTGCTGGTTGAGCAGATAATGCTGCAACAAACAAATATAATTATACTCAAGAGGAAAAAGAGCTTTACGAATGGGCATATAATAACTGAATTACAACAATGGATTCTATAGATAAAGCAGCTCCAAATTGAACAGTAAAAAGATGACATATGGCTAAAATGATAGTAAATTTTGCAACAAATATTTTATGAAAAACAATTCCAACAGAAGGTTCAGCTCCATGTGCATGGTCAGATAAAGCTTCAGATTGGGAAAATAAGGAGATAAAAGAGTATGCTAAGAAAGCATGTGCTTTATGATATATGTGAGTAAATAAAAAGAAATTTGATCCTAATGGTGTTGTAACAAGAGCAGAATTTTGAACAGTGCTATCAAGAATTTTATGGTGAGATAAATATGATGTAAAATCACCTTCAGTTCTAACAAATTTTTATAGTGCTCATCTTGAAAATTTAAAAGCAAATTGAATTATGACAAAAATAGAAGAAGCAGAAACAAGAAAAGAACTAAGAGTTCGAGTATGGATGATGTTAAAAAGAGTACAAGAGATGCTTAAAAAATAATATACATGAAAAAGATTAATTGGATTATTATTGCGATAATTATTTTAATTATTGGGTTCTTTTCAATTGAATGAATTAGAAAATCTTTCTGAGAAGAACTTCTTTTTTTGTATGAGGAGAAAGAGAATCAAGATGTTGGGTTATTTAAATGAGATGAGTACAAATTATTGGAAGTAATAGATTGAGATACTATTAGAGTTTTGAATTGAAGTTGAGAAATACTTTCTGTTAGGATGGTAGGAATTGATGCGCCTGAGAGATATACAAAAAGATATTGATATATAGAATGTTTCTGAAAAGAAGCTGAGAAGTATCTCAAAACTTTATTAGACGGAGTGGAATATATTCAAATAAAAACAGACGAAACGCAATGAAAGTATGATAAGTATGAAAGATTATTATGATATCTATTTCTTAGTTGAGAGAATATTAACCAAAAGATGATAACTGATGGTTATGCACGGGAATATACCTATAATTTACCATATAAATATCAATCAGATTTTCAAAAATCTGAGCAATATGCAAAAGAGAATCAATTATGATTATGGTCATCAAAGACATGTAATTGAGAAAGAATTGAATTAGCTGAATAATGTTTATATTAAGACAAAAGAAATTATCTTCATTTTGAAGTCGATTTTTTGTGTAATAATAAAAATTAATTATAATTAAAATGAGTTTATAGTTTTATCGGAAGTAGAAGATAAAAGTTTTATAAAATATAATCTCAAAAAGTGATGCTAGAAAATATAATGCTATATTTATTTAGGTAATAAACAAAATAACATGAAAACCAAAGACTATCAAACTAAAGACTACCAAAACAAGATTATTATCTCGGTATTATGTATGGTGATTACAGTGTTGCTTACTATGCTTACACGATTATTTAATGATGAAGCTTGGATTATATTTTTGTTATTATTGATAATTCAATGTATAGTTTTTCTTACTATGGTATTTGTGTTAGATCTTATCAAAAATGTTAAGGTTATTAGAAATGCGAAACATAAAAATGAAAAATAGTTTTTTCTAAATTATAAACATATTAAAATGTGAATAGAAGAACAAACAATAACAAAAGATGATTTTAGAAAGAATCTAAAGTACTATTGAATAATACTATGAGCTATTTTATTTGTAATCTGATATTTCAGTAAATCAGGTAACATAAATGTTATCACTACAACAATATGAAAGATTTGTTGAGATTTTTGTGATTCAACTATGATTTCATGAGGATTTCTTGTTATAGGAATGTTCCTTATATTTTCATGTTGTGAAGCACTAAATAAAGAACATAATAAAAATAATATAGCAAAAAAAACATTAAATAATTCTTTAATAATATTTTTATTATTTATTTTGCTTTTATTATCTTGAATTTTTCCACTAAGAGAGCTGATAATTTTACCTATAATTTGAGTAATACTTCTTGTTTTACCTAATTCCAAACCTAATAGCTGAGAAATGCAAAATAGTGGTTATTTGACCTATGCGAGGGTATTAGATGTAAAATCAGTTGTTACTCATAATTGACGTAGAGGTAGAAGAGAAACATCATACCATGTTTATTTAACTGATGGAAGATTTTTATTCCATACATCAGAATCTTACCGTCCAAAAGTAAATAAATGAGAAGTTGTGTGAGTATATATGAGTGAAAAAGGTAGTACTTATTATATTGATGACTCAAACAAGATCGAGTATCAGTGAAATCTAAATGATCTTCAAGATAATAAACAGACTCATGAATTTTTTGAAAAAACTTGAATATTATCTCACATAGATAATGAAAGCGAAATAAGATTAAAGGATTTTGATATAAGGAAACCAATTTATGTAAATAGAAGTCCAGCAATTAAATTTGTATCATATGTTCTATTTTTTATATGATGATTATTAATATGTGCTGCATTTAATAAATGAAATATAAGTGATAATTTTTCAGAATTTGTAGTTATGGCAGGTTTATGATGATTTATTCTCATTTTATGACTTCTACTTCGTATCCTTTGATGAAAAAAGAATGAAAGAAATAAAGAATTAGAAGAAGCAAAATATACAGTGATGTGAACAGTTGAATCAATTGAAGAATGATATTTAAAAACCGTAAAAGGAGTATTATCAGCATTAGAAGCAATGTCTGATAAAGAACTAAAGAAAGCAAAATATACCGTAACACTTACAGAATCTTGAAGAGAATTTACCTGAGTTCTTAGCCTATATAACGGACTAGATATCTCAAATTTTTTGAGGGTATGAGATCAGGTAGAAATTATATTGTATCATAACAGTGATGAATATACAGTAAATTTTGCAAATATTCGTGTTCCAAAAAAGTCTTCAGAGCTCTAATATTTGTTAAAATATTAATTGTTAAAAAAAGAGGGGAAATCTAGCTAAAAAATAGCCAAGAAAACCTCTCATTTTTTGCAATAAAAAGCCATTCTATGTATAATTAAAATAGCACTTTTTATACATTATTTTTTCAATTCAAATGGCAAATATTTATATGGAGACGTTCAATACTTATAATAGGTATGAACAAGAGTTAATGTTTTTAAATCAAAAGTATGCATGGTTATTAAATCAAAATGATGAAGATCAGTGATGGTTTAATGATTTTCAAGCAAAATTAGCTGAATATAATATTAATGTTGATAAAAAAACATTAAGAGAAAAAGGTTTATTGGATATCCTTTCACAATTATCTGATGATGATAATTGAGATATTATCAATATTTTTTTCTGGATTCAAGACAAAGCTGGGAATAAAAATGAAGAGGAGTTAAATCAAATTTTCTTATCATGATTATTAAGTGATATATCACGTTATAAGTCAGTTAAACAAGAAAAAGAAAAGCTTTTAGCCGATGAAAATCAAAGAGCGATTATCCAACGTATGGAAAAAATTATAAAAAAAGATTTGATAACAACTTTGAAGACAGAAAAAACATTATTAGAGAGTTGAGAAAAAGTGAATTATACTTGAAAGGGTAAAAAATTCTCAAGAGCTCGTGTAAGAGGTGCTGGTGATAGTAAAGAAGGCCAAGAAAACTTTAACAGTAAAGAACTTCATGATAATTTCACAACATCAATTTTATCATTTCATGATATAGAAAAAATTTATCAAAAGTACAAATATGTATTCACATTAAGAGACTTAAAAGATGCTCATACAATATTAGACTCATTAAAGCATTGAGAAATGGTAATGATGACATGAGATACATGATCATGAAAAACAGAACTTAGTCTTTTACTTGCATCATTATATTTGGATAGAATATATTGAGATTCCCCAGAAAGAGAGAAAAAGAAGCCAATATTAGTTACATGAAATACAGATACCGATTTTTCAGATCTAACCGTAGAAAAAATAATTACTTCTAAAAATATTATTAGTGATCAAAATGATGCAATTGTTTGAGATGAAGAAGAAAAAACAGGTACAGAATCTGTTTTATATCTTATTGAAAAAGAAAGAAAAATAAGGGCTGAAGCTGAAAGATTGATAGATTCAAATGATGAATATTCAGAAGAAGAAAAAGCAAAAAGAAAGGAGAGCTTAGAAAATTTTGACATGTTCAAATATAATATTTTTACAGATTTCCATCTTCAATGAATTACAAAGGCTATGAAGAATGGAGTTCCTCTTATATTAGATGAAATAAATGGTATTAGCCCAGAAGTTTTATTATGACTTAACCACTATTTTACAAGAAAGGTGGGACAAACGATTAGTATCGGAAACTGATTTGAGCCAATTACTATTAAAGAATGATTCTGTATTATTTGTACTTGAAACGATAAGAACGAGAACTCAAAGATAATGAGATATCAATGAAGATATGATATCGATGAGTCATTAATGAATCGTATGTACAGAGTATGTAAGTGATATTATAAACAAGATGTTTCAGAAAAAGAATATGAAAATCGTAATGAAAGTGTAGAAAATCAAGAAGAACAAGTAAAATCTCAAATAGAATATATGAATGAAAACGAATTATATTGAGTAATTCTTATGCTTTGTTTTAATAAAAAATCAAACGATAAGAATATTAATGAAATAAGTGATGAAACAGTATTGAAAAAGATAATCGATACGGAAACCGTATGATTTGATCTAATTAAGGAAAGTTTTAGCTGACAATCATTTGCTGCTTCTAAAGAACAAGTATTTAATGAGCTAAAAAGTTTAGCAAAATTTATTCATTATGTACAAGAAGCTTATCAATGACATTCAGTAATATTTGAAGGAAAAAAAGTTCAATTAAACAATGCGTCTTTTTCTATGAGACAATTAGTAGAAATTATTCAAGATTGGAAAACAGATACTAAGTCATTGTGGTATCATATTTATAATGATTATGTAAAACAAATTCCTTCAGAAAATACTGATAGATATCGAATATATCGTATTGCACAAGAGTCATGATTTATAGATAAAGAGAGTAATCATATAGAGAACAATTCTGATGATATAAAATCTATGACAGAGTTTTTAGAAAGAAGGCAAAATGAAGAGTTCCATTCTTGAGCCAATACAAGGAATGCTCAAATTAAAGAAAGTAATGTTACTGATGAAATATTAGATTCTCATCTAATTATTACTAAGCAAGATATTTATAAAGAATATTTTGGAGAGCAATTCTGAAAAGTTGATGATTGAGAATTCGAAAAACAAATAGAGCAGGAGAAAAAAGAAATTTCAGAAAAAGAAGGTATCCAAGAACAATCTGAAAGTTTAGAAGATATCAAAGCAAGAATCATAACTACACTAGATGAAATTAGTTATTTTATGAGTGATGAATCTAATAATTTTCGTAGTCAAATTCCATTTGAAGTTAGTTGGTCATTAGATGCATTTTGTGAAAAAAATGAAAGAACATGAGAATACGAATTTATGGATAGACGAGCTAATAATCCTGAATTCTGAGATGATGTGTTTATAGAAGTAGATAAATGTTTATGAGCAATGTTAGAAGAATTTCAAAATTGAGTTGAAACATGAGATATTGATCCTGAACTAATAACTAATTTAGTACATACTTTAGAAAATATTGGAAAAGAAAAAGAATAGTTTTAAGTTTGTAATTAGTGAAAATGTCAGTAAATGTAAGGGAAAAAGAAGACAAACAAAATAACCTAACAAAACTCCTTTGAAAAGAAAAAAAAGAAGAGTTAGCAAAGATTTTAGTATTCTGAGAAAAATTGAAACCTGAGTGAGAGAGGAAGAAAAAAGAGTTTTGGAAAGAACACAATAGAGAAGACTACATAAAATTGTTAAAGAATTATAATGAAAGTAAAACCAAATTTATGTGATGATTATCAGAAGATGAAAAAAACATAATTAACAAAATGTCATGAGTTACAAGAGAGAAGTTTTTTGAAGAATATCTACATGATTTAATATTATATTCTTGAGATAAAGATGAAAAGCCAATGGATTTTATGATATATTCAGAAGAATTTACAAGAAGACCAGATTTGTGGCCAATAAAAATGAAAGAGGGTAATGTAGTTCTATTAAATAATTTTTGAGCAGGTTGAGATTGGGTTGCTTTATGGTTAAAAGAAACTGTTACACTAAATAAGAATGTAACAATTGATTTATCAGATAATGAGTTCCATGAAGAATGATTTAAATACCTATTAAATAATAAATTTTTTGAATGAATAAATCTTAGATTGTATAAAGATAATATTTGACCTATGTGAGCTAAATATCTATCAAAAATAGAATTAAGTGAGTGAATGATACTAGATTTAGCAATTAATAATATTTGACCTATGTGAGCTCAGTATCTATCAAAAATAAAATTGAAAGATAATGTTGAATTAAATTTAAAAGACAATGAAATTTGAGCAGAATGAGCAAAATATTTATCCAAAATGATAATGAAAGAGGGAGTTTATCTAAATCTTCAAGATAATTGAATATGATCAGATTGAGCAAAGTATTTATCAAATATGAATTTAAAAATCGGAAATAGAATTAATTTAGAAAACAATTCAATATGACCAGAATGAGCTAAATATTTATCAAAAATGAAATTTAAAGAGGCTACTGAATTAGATTTAAAAGGTAATGAAATTTGAGCAGAATGAGCAAAATATTTATCAGAAATAGAATTAAAAGAATGAATGGTTCTAGATCTAAGTTATAATGATATTTGAGTTGAAGGAATAGAATATTTAAAACAGATGGAATTAAAAGATTGAGTAAAAATAGACTTATCAGATTATGATTATAAGGCAATGGAATTGGCTGAAGAATGGTGAAAAGAATTAAAAAAGAAGAATATTAACTGTGAGATTATCACTTTAAAAAATAAATCATAAGAAAATGGAAAAACTAACATCAAAAGAAAGATTAAAACACTTTGATGCCTATAGATGAGCATTAGATAATTTTATTTGATTTAAAGATGTTGAATTAGTTGTAGATGATAATGCAGAAACTTGTTCTTTTTATCCAACAGAGAAAAAAGTAGCAATTGCATGAAAATGGTTAAAAGAAAACCAAGAAGCAGAAGATAAAGATTTTGAGGAATTAAAATTAAAATTTTGAATTTTCCATGAATTCTCCCATTATAGAGATATGATTAAAGAAGCAGCACCAGAGTGAAACAAAAGTATGATAAAAATATTAACTGAAATTTGAAAAAGATCAATAATAGTAAAGGATTGAGGAAAAGCGAAAAAAATTCCATTAGGAAGTATTATTCATACTCTATATAATTGTATAGATGATATAGTTGTGAATACAGAAGTTTGAAATTACACGAAATCAGAAATTACATGGGATGATATGGAATCAGTATATCAAAAATATCTTTTTGCTGATTATAAAGGTGATGATAAAGAAAAGCAATCTGTAATAGAAATAAGAGATATGATTACATCAAGAATGCAAAAAAAAGCAGAACTAAATCTTGATGAACCTGTAGATTATTCAAAAGAACCAATACATAGAGCATTACCATTCTATTTTATCAGAAAATATATGGTAAGAAACCAACCAATTATTTTACCTCCTGATCTCCAATCAGTTCTTTTTAATAACAACTGAAAACCAAGACAATGGGGCGATTCTTTTAAAAAACTAAAAGAAATATTCGAGAAAAAAATATCAGAAGCTAAAAAATGAAATCCAAGATATGAAATGTTTAAAGATAAATTAACTGAACATTTAAATTCGTTGAATACTATAATAAAGTCTCAACCTTTAAAAAATGTTGAGTTAAAGAAAGCTTTGTTAGATTCTTTACCAAATTGAACAACGATTATAACTTCATGATGAAAAAAAACAAAATGAATTGATAAAAACATAACCTGATCCCTTTCATTAGAAGATATAATAAAACTATTTACTGTAACACAAGGTAAAGATAAAGATCATCGTTTAGTAGTTTCTCCAGATAAAAGATATGAAATTATCCACAAATTTTTTGAACCAATTCAAGTAACATATATCTTGATGAAATTACTTGATGAAGATATTAAGGAGGAGAAGAACCGTAATAGTAATGGTTGAAATGGTTGAGAAGGGGAAAGTTCTTGAGATGTAGGTCAATGAGGTAGTAATTCTTGAGAATACCAAGGATCATGAGATGAAAAATGAGAATGAAATAATTGAGAAGAAGATAAAGAAGAATGAGAAGATGATGAAGAAATTTGATGAGAAACATGAAATAGAATTAGAGATTTAAAAGATGCTTTAAATTACCAAGAAGAACAGGAAGCCAAGGAAAAAATAAAAAAACAATCTCAAAAATCATGAAAAAGTCTTTCAGATATTTTACAAGAACACTGATTCTCTGTTAATGAGGCTGAACAGGCTAAGAATTTATTAGATATTGTTATTAAAAATTTCAGTGAAGAGATAAAAGATTTTACAGAAATGCTAGAGAATGAATTAAGAAAACTAGAAGAGAAATATGAAAAGGAGTACTTCCTTTCAAAAAAATGAAATGATGTAAATTATAATTCAGCTCGTAAGGAAATAGCAAAACATATCATTGACTGAGATTTTGAATGAGCGAGAATGTTTAATAAGAAAAGATTTAAAGAAGAATTAAAAGATGAATTTAAAAAATTAGTCTTTTATTTCATGTTGGATGTATCTTGATCAACAGCACAATTTAGATGAGAAGAATGATATTTGAATTGAATTGCTATAGCATTAGCTTCAGCTCTCCATAATGTCGAACAAAATATAAGGGATTTGTTAGAAGATCCTAGTTATACAATACCAATAAATTTTATAGTATATGCAAGTTGAGCAGAATTAATTAAGTGTAAGTATAATAGTTTTGATGAAATGTTAGCAGAAGCTAATTATAAGATAATTACATTAGATTGAGGAACTGATGATGTCTATTGACGACAGAAATCATCAGAAAAAGTTATAGAAGATTTCGATAGTAATGAATCTTATGTTGAAGATATAGAAAATGATAAGATGAAAGCTGTTGTATTACAAATAGCAGATCTTGATGTTACAGAATACTGAGTAAAAGAATTTAGGGAAAGATTAAAAGAAAAATATTGAGATAATGCTAATCAAATTCTCAAGTGAATAGAAACTAAGAGGCTTATCTTATGAGAAAAACATGATGTTGAAAGATTCCTTTCCGAAGAAGAAATTAAGAAAATAGAGTGAGAGTTTAAACCAACAATTATATATGATCCAGAAACTAATCAACCAATATTAGATGAAAATTGAAATATTCGCGTTAAATATAATGAGATTGGAGTAAAAAGAAAATCAGAAATATCAGATAATGTTAAGAAACTATTTGAAAACCTTTTTATAGATACAATGAAAAAGAAATAATTTTATATTTTTCTTATTGAAATGTCAGTAAACGTAAAGGAAAGAGAAGAAAACAAAAAAAATAACAGTCTAACAAAATTCCTTTGAAAAGAGAAAAAAGAAGAGTTAGCAAAGATTTTGGCATTTTGAGAAAAATATAAGAAAGAATGAGAAGAAATGAGGGATATGTTCCGGAAGAATTGGAATAGTTGGAGTGATAAAGAGGAGTGTAAATTTTTAAAATGGAATTGTAATGAGAAGCAGAAGTTAAGAAGCTTAATCCTACAATATGAAGAAAGTAAAGAAAAGTTTTTACATTGTTTATTACCGGAGGAAAAGAAAATAATAGAAAGTTTTAATGAGATAACAAGGCAGAAGTTTTATAAAGAGTATTTTTTCGATAGAATTCTTTATAGTTGAAATACTGAAAAACAATATGAAGAAAAAAAGATATATTTTAATTGAGATATTTTTTGAGAACTAAGTAGAGAACTAAATCCATGGATTGATGATATAAAATATGGTTTACAGCCATGAACAGAAATAGAATTAACTGAATCAATGATGTGAGCTGATTGAGTAGAAATAATAGCAGATTGATTGAAAGATAATCTAGTGCCATGATTAACTATATCTTTATGAGAGAATCATTTCTGATCTGAATGAGTAGAAATATTGGCAAAGAAACGAAAGAATAATTTAAAACCGTGAATGAATGTAGTTCTAGTTTGTACTCACATGTGAACAAAATGAGCTAAAATATTGGCAAACGAGTGGAAAGATAAATTACAACCGTGAATGTGAGTATTTTTAAGTGAAAATAATATTTGAGATGATTGACTAAAAATATTAGCAAAAGAGCGAAAAAATAGTTTACAACCTTGAATGAGTATAGATATATCTGAAAATAATATTTGAACAGAATGAATAGAAGTATTATTTAGAGAATGGAAAAATAGTTTGAAGCCATGAATGACTATATATCTAAGTAAAAATAAAATATGAAACGAATGACTAAAAATATTGGCAAGAGAACGGAAACATAGCTTACAGCCATGAATGACAATATATCTAAAGTGGAATAATATTTGAGGTGATTGAATTGATGCTATTATAAATGAATTAGAAATGAAAGATTGAGTAGAAATACATTTAGTTGGTTATGATAATGCTTGTTATGATGATGTGGTTTCAGATAGAATGAAAGAAAAAATAAATGCTTGGGAAAAATCATATCAAGATAAGTGAATTAATTGTAAGGTAATATATTAAGATTTAATAATTTAGTAGGAAGATGTCAGTAAACGTAAAGGAAAAAGAAGAACAACAAAAGAATAATTTAACAAAACTCCTTTGAAAAGAAAAAAAAGAAGAGTTAGCAAAGATTTTAGCGTTCTGAGAAAAGTATAAAATAAAATGAGAACCTCTAAAAAGAATATTTTGGTGAAAAGGGGGTAAATGGATGAAAATTCGTAAATTTAGAGAATTGTTGTTAAAAAAAGAAGAAAATGAAATACTAATTACAAAATTCTTTAATTCGGAAGAAAAAAAAATATTTGAAAATTTAAAATGAGTAAGTAGGGAGAAATTTATAGAACAGTTTTTATTTAGTATACTTGCTTATGATTGAATAACTTTTGAGGATAATAAATGAACGATACCTCAAATCAAACACACAAAAATATATGATTACTATGATTGGGAAAAAGGAATAAGGTGACTTATAGATACTGAAGTAATATTAAATAAATGAGATGCTTTAGATTTAGAACATTGTTATATTTGAGTTAAATGAGCAGAAAAAATATCAAAAATGAAGCTAGATTTATGTGTGCATTTGTATTTAGGAAATAATGGATTTTGAGATAAATGAGCAGAAGCAATATCAAAAATAAAACTAAAAGAGTGAATATATTTAGATTTAAGTAATAATGAAATTTGAATAGCTTGAGCAGAAGCAATATCAAGGATGAGATTAAAAGAATGAGTGACATTAAATCTCGGTAAAAATTTAATTCGTGATGGTTGAGCAGAAGCAATATCGAGAATGGAGTTAAAAGAATGAGTATTCCTTGGATTAAGTCATAATAAAATATGAGTATTATGAGCGGAAGCAATAGCTAAAAATTTAAAATTAAGAAAATGAGTATGTCTGAATTTGAGTTATAATAAAATTTGATTTCAATGAGCAAAGGAAATATCAAAGTTAAAACTAGAAGAAGGTGTCTTGGTAAATATAAGAGGTAATAGAATCCAACATATTTGAGCAAAAGCAATTTCTCATATGGAATTAAAAAAATGAGTCGAATTAGACTTGAGTGATAATTGGATCTGAGATGAATGAGTGAAAGCAATATCGAAGATGGAGTTAAAAGAATGAGTTACGTTAAATCTCAGTAAAAATCGAATCTCATCGGTCTGAGCAGAAGCAATATCAAAGATGGAACTAAAAAAATGAGTAACATTAAACTTATCTTATAATAATTTACATGATTGAGTAAAAGCAATAGCAAAAAATATGAAGTTGGAAAAATTAGCATATTTGGATTTAACTAGAAATTATATTGATAACAGTTGAGCTGAAGTAATAATTAATAATATGGAGTTGAAAGAATGAGTGGTTTTAGATTTAAGCGATAACCTATTTTGAGATGAAATGAGGGAGAAACTAAAAGAATGGGAAAAATCCTATCATGATAAATGAATAAATTGTAAAGTGATAATTTAATAATTAAACAAATCAAAATGCCAGTAAATGTAAAGGAAAGAGAAGAACAACAAAAGAATAATTTAGTAAAACTCCTTTGAAAAGAGAAAAAAGAAGAGTTAGCAAAGATTTTGGCATTTTGAGAAAAATATAAGAAAGAATGAGAAAAACTAAAAGATGAATTTCGGAATAATTGTACTGCAGAAGATTTCCAAAAATTAATTGTTCTATATAAAAAATCAGAACAAAACTTTTTCGATAATTTAGCTGCAGAAGAGAAAGAAATTTTTGATGACTTATCATGATTAACAAAAGAAAAATTTTATAATGAATACTTAATTAATTACATCTTATATTCACAAACATCTAAGATAGAAAATCTAAGTATTAATAAAAAAGATGTAGAAATATGGAGAGAAAAAATAGATCAATTACAGAAAAAATTAATAAATTCATACTGAATTAAGGAACCATGAGGTATTACGCTATGAGAAAAAGATTTAGATGAACTAAGGATTTCCTCACTTACTGATGAATGAATGGAAGTTCTAACTGATTATTTAGAAGAATATCTAAATCCTTGAACTGTTCTGAAAATTCCATCAGCAAACTTAGATAAATCCTCTGTAAAAATTTTAACAAAGAAATGGAAAGAGTCTCTAAAACCATGAATCTCAATCAACTTTACAACCAATCGTCTTGAAAATGCTTGAGCAAAAGTTGTTGCAAAAAATTGGAGAAAAGTTCTAAAACCAGGGATGAAAATAGATCTTTCTCATAATCGAATAACTGACAAATGAGTTAAATATTTTGCTAAATATTGGTGGGAATATCTTCAAACATGAATTGAATTAAATCTATGAAATAACGATGAAATTTGAGATGATTGAGCAGAAGTATTAGCGAAACAACGGTGAAAGAATTTACAACCTTGAACTTCTCTAATTTTACATAACACAAAAATTTGAGATGCCTGAGCAGAAGCGTTTGCCAAATATCGATGAGATTCATTACAGCCAGGAGTATCTTTAAATCTTACTAATTCAAAAGTTGCTGAAGAATGAGCAAAAAAATTAGCTGAATCATGGTGAAAGAATTTAAAGCCTTGAGTTAAATTAAGTTTAAGACGTATAAACTTTGATGATGATTGAATTAGAGCATTAGCAGAAGAATGGTGAAAAAATTTACAGCCATGAGTATCTTTGGAATTATGAATTGAAACACTAACCATAGATCAAATCGCATTTATTATACAAGAATGGTGAAAAAATCTGAAACCATGAGTTAATTTATGATTATTGTATAGTAAATTTTGAGATGAGTTGATAACATATTTGATAAGGTATTGGAGTAAAAATCTGAAACCATGAGTATCATTGGATTTAAGCGATAATGAATTTACAGAAGACTGAATTGTTGAGTTAGTAAAAGCACGGTGAGAAAACCTAAAACCATGAATTGGTTTAAATCTCTATGGTAATAAAATTTGAGATTATTGAATAAAAGCCTTTGCTAAATATTGGTGAGAAAACTTACAGCCATGAATCAATCTAAATATTCATTATTGTGGTATAACAGATGATTGAATTGTTGAATTAGCTAAGTCATGGTGAGAAAATTTGAAACCATGAATTCGATTAGATTTATCATCAAATCAAATAACAGACGCATGAGCAGATGTTATTATGAAATATATGAAATTAAAAGATAAAATGATGATAAAACTGGTTATGAATCGTCTTTCAAGAGAGAAAAAAGAAGAAATAAAAAAACGAGTAAAATCATATCAAGATCAATGAATAGACTGTGATGTTATATTAGAATAATAATTTAACAATTAAATAAATCAAAATGTCAGTAAATATAAAAGAAATTCCAGAACAACAAAATAATAATCTAACAAAACTTCTTTGAAAAGAAAAAAAAGAAGAGTTAGTAAAGATTTTAACATACTGAGAAAAAATAAAAGAACAATGAGAAAAAAAGAAAAAAGAGTTTTGGTCAAATAGAGAAAATTCTTTAGAATTTGATGGTCTATTAGATCAATATGAAAAAAATAAAAGAGAGTTTATAGAATGATTAACATGAGAATGAAAAAAAGTCTTGGAAAATTTAAAATGAGTAACAAAAGAGAAATTTATCGATGAATATTTTCATGACACCATATTATATACTAAAACACAAAATTATATAGAGCCTAAAATAATAGAGTGCTCTTATGAAGATCTTATAAAGTGAAATATAGAAGTTAAAAAACATGTTGTTATATTGATGCTTTCATCTAATAATATTTGAGTATGATGAGCTGAAGAAATTCAAAAAAAAATAAAACTGAAAGAAGGGGTACATTTAACACTTGGTAATAATCAGTTATGAGATAAATGAGCAGAAGCGATATCAAAAATGGAATTAAAAAATTGAGTGTTTTTGGATTTATGATGAAATGGAATTTGATTAGCTTGAGCAGAAGCGATATCAAAAATGAAATTAAAGGATGGAGTAGGATTAGGATTAAGTGAAAATAAAATAGGAGACGCCTGAGCAGAGGCAATATCAAAAATGAAGTTAAAGGATGGAGTATGTTTGGGATTAAGTAATAATTGAATTTGAGATAAATGAGTAGAAGCAATAGCATGAATGGAGCTAAAAGAATGAGTGAGCCTAAATTTAAATGGTAATAAATTTTGATTTCGCTGATTAAAAGCATTAAGTGAGATGGAACTAAAAGAATGAGTAGAATTAAATCTAAATGAAAATAATATATGAGATGGATGAGTAATTGCTCTTTCATGAATAAAATTACAAAAATGAATGTGATTGAGTTTACGTGATAATAATATTTGAGCTAAATGAGCAAAAGCTTTAGCAGAGATAGAATTAAAAGAATGAGTAGACATAAAATTGTTTAGAAATAATTTATGACCAAATTGAGCAATTGCTTTATCATGAATAAAATTAAAAGAATGAGTGAGTTTAGATTTATCTTGTAATAAAATCTGAGATAAATGAGCAATAGCACTAGCAGAAAATCTAGAATTGAAAGAATGAGTAGAATTAGAGTTAGATTGAAATGAAATCTGAGATAAATGAGCAATTGCTATTTCTAAAATGGAATTAAAAAAATGAGTAGTAATAGGAATATGAGATAACAATATATGAGAAAAATGAATAGAAGCTTTATCGAATATGAAATTAAAAAATTGAGTTACTTTAGATATAACTAGTAACGAGATTTGAAATGCCTGAGCAGAAGCACTATCAAAGATGAAGTTAAAAGAATGAGTAACTTTATTATTGGATGATAATAGAATATGAGATGTCTGAGCGGAAGCAATATCAAAAATGGAATTAAAGGAATGAGTAAATTTAAATTTATCGGGTAATGAGATTTGAGATACTTGAGCGGAAGCAATATCAAAAATGGAATTAAAAGAATGAGTAGTTTTGTATTTATCCGGAAATGAGATATGAGATGCTTGAGCAGAAGCAATATTAAAAATGAAACTAAAAGAATGAGTGATATTAAATTTAGATGGTAATAATTTCTCTAATCAAATGAAGGAAAAAATAAAAGCTCGAAAAAAATCATATCAAGATCAATGAATAAAATGTTATGTTATATTACATTAATGTTTAGTAAGTAAAACTAATTACAATGCCAGTAAACGTAAAAGAAACAGAGGAAAACAAAAAAAATAACAGTCTAACAAAACTTCTTTGAAAAGAGAAAAAAGAAGAGTTAGCAGAGATTTTAGCATACTGAGAAAAATTTAAACTAGAGTGAGAAAGAAAGAAAAAAGAATTCTGGAGAAAATACCAAATACATGATTTTATGAAATTATTGAGTTATAAGTGGAGTCATAAAGAAGAATTAGAAAAGCAATATGAATATTTAGCTGATATGAAATGAATAGTAAAAGAAAAATTCATTGAAGACTTTTTATATGATGATATGTTATATAGTTGAGAGGTAGTTGACAATAAAAAGGTAGAGGAACCTTATAATTTTAAGGATTTAGAAACTTGAAATTATGAAATAAGAGAATGAGTAACTTTCGATTGTTCTTTTAAAAGTAATACATGAAATGAACGATTGCCTTATATATTAAATTTAAAACTAAAAGAGTGAGTTACTATAAACTTACGATGAAATAGGCTTTGAGAAGCCTTGGCTAAATGAATAGCAAAAATGAGCCTTAAGGAATGAGTTGTACTAAATTTAGAGGGAAATGATCTTTGAGATACTTGCGCTGAAATAATATCTAAAATAAAATTAAAACAATGAGTATATTTGGATTTATGTGATAATCTAATTTGAGATGCCTGAGCAAAAGCGATATCAAAGATGGAATTAAAAGAATGAGTATATTTAGATTTATGATTTAATCAGATCAGAGAAGATTGAGCAGAGGCATTAGCTGGAATAGAATTAAAAGAATGAGTATTTCTTGGATTAAAACATAATAAAATCTGAGAAGCCTGAGCGGAAGCTCTAGGAAATATTAAATTAAAAGAGGGAGTATATTTAGATATCAGCCATAATCATATTTGAGATGATTGAATAATATCATTAATGGATAAAATGAATTTAAAAGAATGAGTAACTTTAGATTTAAGTGATAATGATTTATCAGACCAAACAAAAGAAAAATTAAAAACACGAGAAGAATCCTATAAAAATAAATGAATAAATTGTGAAATATTGATTTAATAGAATAAATAAAAAATGTCAGTAAATGTAAAAGAAACAGAATCTCAAAAAAAGAATAATCTAGTCAGTCTCTTATGAGAACAAAAAAAGGAAGAATTGGCAAATATTTTAGCATTTTGAGAAAAATATAAAAAGGAATGAGAAATCCTAAAAGATAAGTTTCGATACTATAATGAAAGAGAAAAATTTCTTAAATTAATACTTCAGTATGATGAAAGTGAGGAAAAATTTATAGAAGGATTGGATGAAAAAGAAAAACAGATATTTCAGAATATGAAAGGTATAACAAGAGAAAAGTTTTGTAAAGAATTTTTATATGATAGAATTTTGTATAGTTGAGATATTTCAAAGCAAGATGAGAATGAAGAAACATATGAGGTTTGAAAAGAATATTTATCAGATCAATGGGAATGAGAGTTAAAACCATGAATGAAAATCAATCTCCATTTTGAGGGGGTATGAGAAACTTGAGCAATAAAATTATCAAGTAAATGGAAAGGTAAATTACAACCATTAATGATATTAGATTTGAGCTATGATGGAATTTGAAATAAATGAGTTAAAACACTAGCAAAATGATGGAAATGAAATTTAAAACCATGAATAAGAATATCTTTATGTAATAATGATGTTACATCAGAAGGAATAAGTGGTTTAACTGAAATATTAAAAGATAGTTTACAGCAATGAATGTGAATTGATCTTACAGAAAACATTATAGGACCGAAATGAGCAAAATCATTAGCAGAAAATCGAAGAAATAGTCTTCAACCATGAATGGAAATAGATTTAGGGTATACACATCTTGATGATGAATGATTAGAGGCTTTAATTGAATGATGGAAATGAAGTTTAAAACCATGAATGTCGATAATACTTCAATGAGAAGAATCTTGAGCTAAATTGATTTGAGAATATCGGTGATGAAGTCTTCAACCTTGAATGTCTATAGATTTAACGAGAGAAGAATTTTGAAGTCAATGAGCAATACTATTAGCGAAATGATTGGAATGAGGATTAAAACCAGGAAATACATTTGAACTGTGATATAATTCTATTTGAGAACAATGAGCTAAAGCTTTGGGATTATTCCGACAATCAAGTTTGCAACCATGATTGAAGCTATTCCTATTTGATAATAATATTTGAAATGGATGAGCAAGTGCTTTGGCTGAGTATCGATGAAAGAATTTACAACCAAAAATGACTATAAATCTGTGATTTAATCATATTTGAGATCCCTGAGCTATAGCGATAGCAGAAAAATGGTGAAATAATTTGCAACCGTGAATGACTATTGCATTATTCGGAAATGATATAAGAGATGCCTGAGCAGAAGCGATAATAAAGAATATGAAGTTAAAAAAATGAGTAGTTATTGACTTATTATCGAACAAAATATCTAGAGAAAAGGCAAAAAAATTAAAAAATTGGGTTCAATCATATAAAGATAGATGAATAATGTGTGAAGTATTAATTTAATAGAATAAATAAAAAATGTCATTAAACGTAAAGGAAAAAGAAGAACAACAAAAGAATAATTTAGTCAAACTCCTTTGAAAAGAGAAAAAAGAAGAGTTAACAAAGATTTTGGCATTTTGAGAAAAATATAAAAAGGAATGAGAAACTCTAAAAGATAGGTTCCGAAAGGGTAAAGAAGATTCTCCATTTCTTTGAAAAGTTCTAAATATGAGAATCTCAAAAAGAGATCAATTGTTATATTTACTAGTTAATGCTGAAAAAAATGAAAAAAAATTTATCAGATGACTTTCATCTGATGAAAGAAAAATATTGGAGAGTATGGGAAAAATAACAAGAGATAAATTTATTAAAGAGTATTTATACGATAGAATTTTTTATGGGTGAAAAATATCAAAAATAAGAGAGAAAAAAATTAAAATAATTGATATAGTAAACCAGAAATGACTTGATTGAATAATTGAGAAACGAAAAGAAAAAATAGAGCCATGAATAAGTTTTGATTTTAGTAATCTTTGGGATCTAGTTGTTAAAGCAAATAGACGTATCAGAACTGACTCAAACTGAACAAAAGAATTAATTGAAAAAGAAAAAGCACGGATTCAAAAAATGGCAAAAGAACGAAAAAGTAGTTTAAAACCATGAATTGCAGTAAGATTAAATGGAACATTTTGTTGAGATGATTGAGTATTGATTATAACAGACGAATGGAAAGATTCGCTCAAGCCATGAATGAATATAAGCTTTGCTAGGGATAAAATAACAGATAAGGGTTTTATCTATCTTGTGCAACAACGAAAAGATAAATTAAAACCATGACTTCACCTAAATTTTTGTGATAATGAACAAATAACAGAAAAAAGTGCAAAGGTTCTGGCGACAGAATGGAAAGATCGTTTAGAGCTATGAATGAGAATTAATTTACAATATACCAGTATTTGAGAAGAATGAGTAGAAGCTATAGTAACAGAATGGAAAGATTCGCTTAAACCGTGAATGTCCCTAAATTTTTCAAACACACAAATGGGAGATAACTGATTCAAAATATTAATAAATGAACGGTCTAATAGTTTACAACCATGAATGCAGTTGGATTTAGTCCATAGTTCCTTTTGACCTGATTGAGCAAAAGAGATGGCAACTAAACTAAAACTAAAAGAATGAGTTGAGTTAAATCTATATTGAAATGATTTCTGAGATGAATGAGCAGAAGCAATAATAAATAATATGGAACTAAAAGAATGAGTGATACTAGATTTAGGACTTAATCATATATCAGAGAAAATGCAGAATAAACTGAAAGAATGGGAGAAATCCTATCATGATAAATGAATACATTGTGAGGTAAGAACTAACCATAATGCTGAAAGAAAAGACTGATTTACAAAAAAACTAATAAAAAAATGGCGATATTAAAAGTAATAATTAATAATTGACTTCCATGAGAAATAAGGTTGATGTTTGGAGAAAATCATTGGAGTGAAAAGGGATTAATTGTGAAATTTATTAAAAAAGTTATTATTGACTTATTTAAGAAAATAATTATTTTTTAGTTCCAAAAAAATAAAAAAATAAAATAACCTACTAAAGATTTACAGCTATGAAAGAGGAGAAAAACCCTGAACTTTGGCACGAGAATCTCCTACTTCACAGAGTGATAAGTGTAGGAGTATGGATCTTTGGAATATTTTCCTATCTATTGTATCCATCAATCAAAGTTGTTGGATACTTGTTGGAAAAGGCTGAAAACTGGAATATCCCAGTGTTGTGTATAATTATTCCATGGATCGGAATTTCAATATGTAGCGGTATCATCCCCTTCTATATGGAATGGACAATGAAAATAAAAGTACTTGTATGTGTTTTAGCAGTATTCATAATGCTTGGGGGACTCATCTTCGCATTATTATTGCATGCAATTGAATATCACGAGAAGTATAAAGACCAGCTGCATATCTACTAACTTAACTAGAGAGGTATATCTACTTTTCTAGTTTTTCTTTATGATTGAAATAACTAAAAGATTTCTTATATACATCTACGATATTTAACTTTTATCTTACTACATATATGAAAAAATTAAGTCACTATTTCCCACATTTTTTGCTTTTAGTATATATAGCATTACTTATCCGAAGCTGAATTAATCCCGTAGATAGAGGAGTATGGTATGCAGAAGAGTGAACAGTATTTGTAGTAGTACTCCTTTTAGTGTTAACTTCTAGAAAGTTCAGATTCTCTAATTTTTCATATTTAATGATGTTTGCATGGGTTGTAATTCATACGATATGATGACATTATACTTTCGAAAATGTTCCCTTTGATTGGTTTAATAACTTATTTGGATTCGAGAGAAATATGTATGATAGAGTAGGACACTTTATTATCTGATTCTATGCCTTCCCTATTATAGAGCTCTTAGATAGAAAGAAACTAATAAATTCCGATATTATTCTTTACCTTTTCTGATTTTTATCATTAGTTTCATTAGCGTGATTATATGAAATCTTTGAATGGTGGTATGCAGTATATTTTGATCCAGCAACTTGATCTGCAGTATTATGAAGTCAATGAGATATCTGGGATGCTCAAAAAGATATGTTAATGGATACTTGTTGAGCTATAACAGCAGTAATCTTATACTATCTTAATAAAACGTTTTTCCTCAAAAAGAAGATAAGATAGAGTATTATAAGTTAGCAGAAAGATATTCTGCTAATTTTTCATATTTAATCTTGAATTTAAACTAAGTAATCTATAGAGTATACATCATCTTAAACATAAGCATAACAAAAAACCTGTTTTATCTATGAATGATTTAACTCCTTTTATCCCAGTAACCCAGTTCCCGGATCAAATTCCAGGTATGGATTTTTATCTCCAACAGGCGCTTAAGGATAAGACGCCAGAGGAACAAGAAGGCATTATGAGACTATCCGCTATCTCCGGAATTGTCGCTCTATTTGGAGCGATATTCTTGGTTGGAGTTGTGAGCCTTGTGCGCCATTTCATTGGTCTTTAATGACTGAGTAACTAACCAATTAAAAGAAGGTGACCGAATAAGGTCGCCTTTCTCGTTTAAGAAAAAAAGTTATAAAATTAAAAAGCCAGAAAGAAAACTTCCAGCTTTAAAGATTTCTAGAGAGGGGTGAGACAAGAGGAAAGAACGAGTGTAATGCAGAGGCCAACCACAACGACTCCTGCTATACCAAGAACAATCTTTTCTTCTCGATCTAGCTTCGCCATAGTTTTCTCATCTAACTCTTCTTCAGGATCAATAATACAACCTTTCAAATAAAAAAAATTAATTCTACTAAGTCTTTCCTTAAATGTTAATTCTCTTTTTTCCATAACAGATACTCATTTTGTTTATGAGTATTTTATAATGATTTTACTCCTTCAATGCAATAGCGCTTGAAATAAATCTGTTTAATAGTTATAACATAATTGTCACCGTATAGGAGACGACTTTTATAACGTTAAAATTTTGTATAAATCCAGTTTCTCTGGATTATGGTGTTACAGCGGTAACACCTTTTTTCTTGATTTAGAAGTATAATTTAGTTATAGTAATACCGCACCTCTTGTGAAAGAGCTGCAATCTTTATCAATTTAAGTTTTGTATTTTGAGAGAATATCTCTCACATGATGTTTTTAATAGTAAATAGCCGCAGTCTCTTGTTGTGATAACAGGGGGCTGTTTTTTTAACAATTACTTGAAATCAAACTTTCTCTTCAATATATTATACCTAGATTCACTGAAAGGTCGTGAAGCCTAGATCTCGTCAGTGGCTGTAAAACTAGGAAAAAGAAGATAGAGCTCCCATAAGGTTTGGGTTAAAGTTGGCAAGAACATAAATGCTTTCCTTGAAAGAGGTAACTCAATAAGGAAGAAGGTTGATTGATGGTCGATAGCAGCGGGTCTCCTAGCTCCTACTGAAGATATATGAATGGACATCTTCAATCTCGTTACCGTTGTTCTAAATATAAGGAGAATATGCTGATACATGAAGCAAGTGGGGAATCGTAGAATCTGCTCGCATTTAGCATTTTGCGATTTCAGAATAAACTGAGGCCTCCCCTTACTATCTTCGTTAGGTTTCAGGGAGTTGAAAGCATCTTTCAACTCCCATTTTTTTTAATAAAAAAAGAGATAGTTTATTCACTACCTCTCTGATTCGAGTTCAGAAAAGTAAATTATTTGGTTACTTTTCTGAAAATGCTTTGTAATCTTCTATTGCTTTCAGCTACGCTTTCCTGTGAAGCTTTCCGCTTAAGTTTTTTCCGCTCAGCGATTTGCCTCCTTTTTCTCAGGTTTTTGATAGCTCTTTCAGCCTTTGCATGGGCAAAACACTTTCTCATAAATCCTCCTTTCTTTTTTAAGTTATACTTTTTGTCAAGATCACACAAATAGTTTATAAATATTTATAAATCTGATTTCAATTTAAAATACTCAAAAAATCTAGATTTTATTTATTAGATTAATAAAAGGAATTTATAAACTTTATAACTAATTAAAATATATGATAAAAAATTATGAATACTGTGCTTATACTTACCTTCATAGAAAAGCATTACTTCATTATATCCAAAAAAATGAATATCTCTTAGAAGAAGAAAAAGAAACGCTTCTTATAAGAGCGAAAGTCCATGATATGGATAAATTAACACTCTATCTTTTCCGAGATAAAGAAGAAGCCTCAAAATATCATAGAATCCATTCATCCCATCATATCACAATTAATAAAGAACATGATAAATATGATCTTCTTGAATCAATATTTGATTATGAATGTGCAGCATTAACTAAACCAGATAAACCACTTAATGCGTATGATACTGTTCTTAAATGGTATCCAGAATTAAAAGATGAATATCTTCCAATCTTAGAAAGATTACATATGGATTCATCCTATATAGCAGTTTCAGAAGAGGATAAAAATTATATCAATCAGTTCTCTCCATCAGAAGAGCTTATCTTAAAAGAAGTATCTAATTATCTAAAAAATAATCAAAAAACAGTATATCATGATTTAAAAGACAATCTTTGTACAAAAGAGGAGTATGAGAAACTATTAACTTATTAGAAAAAAGGGCAGGAAAATCACTGCCCTTTTGTTGTGTGTTTAAGAAACTTCAGATATTGTCTCATGCGACAGCTGATAGTTTCGTGCTGAGAGCTGCAAGCATTGCTTGGATATGTGCATCACTACTGCCATCGACGCAGTAAGGAACCTCCAGAGTAAAGGATTGCTCGGTGCAACAATTGTAGACCTTAATCTTGTCCCTCTGGACACGGATAACGAGAAATCCGTTCTCTTTTGCTTCTACGAGTTTCTGAACTTCATCAAACGATGACCCATCAAGATGATGGAAATTCTTCTGACTCGAGAAGTCGAGCTTCTCATACTGATGAGTAATGATGATGAACACTTTGTTCTTGTTGGTTTGCCCAATCTTGAAGTGGATACCCTTCACTTCTTTGAGGTTCTCAACTTCGAAGAACTTGTCTCTACTTCTCAGCTGTTGGTCACTTTGACCGTCTAAATTACAATTTGTACCCATAATTAAATGAAATTTATTTTTTTATTATTTTGTTTGTTTAGCTTAGACTAGGCTAAGCAGTAATTTTATAATCAATACCATACCAAAATCAAGAAAAGAAAAAAAATCTGATTACTATTTATAATAATCAGATCTTTTATTAATCAAATTATACCTAGTAAATTTCAATATTAACTCAGATTTTTCTTAATTTTTCTACAATATTAGCATATCATCTAGCAATAATATCTTCATGCATAATAAACGTCTCATTCTCAGCCATAATACCAGCTAATACCATAGCACCTCATCATCTCAAATCAGTACTAGATACATATCCTCAATGAAGTTTTGTTTTTCAGATAACTAATGCTTCATGTGGATTAAGAATCTCTATTTTTGCTCCTAAATTTTCTAATTCATTTAAATATCAGAAACGTCATTCATAAAGCGTTTCAAATATCTTAGTAACTCCATCAAATTGAGTAGCTAATGCTCAAAAAATAGATTGAAGATCACTAGCAAATCATGGGAAGATTCTAATCTCTAATTTAGTAGATTTATAATTCTCTTTATTAAATGAATTAACTTTAATACTATGTTTATCTAATATCTTAAAATTAATTCAAATCTTACTAGCTATGTTATACATCGCAGATAAATCATCAACATTCATATCTTTGATAATAAGTTCAGTATTATCTGCTCAAGCTCAAATAGCAAAGTAGGTTCCTGCTTCAATATAATCACTAATAATTTCAAAGCTTTCTTGTTTAACTTCTACTTTCTTAGGATGAATAGTGATGATGTGATCTATTCACATATGAACATCTCCTCATGCAGCATTAAGAAAATCAATAAGATTTTTAACATGTGGCTCAGTTGCTACTTGATATACAGTAATATCGTAATCGATATTATCTAAGAATGCTAAATAAGTTATCAAAGCTTCAGTAGCAGTAACAGAAAACTCTTGAAGCATGATATTTCTTTTAGGTTTATCAACTACTTTAAATGTTTTATATTCTCAATGTGTAATCTCGATACCAGCCTTATGTAAAGCATCTTCAAAAGTATCAAGTGGTCTTTTTCCTATCTTACATCCACCAGATCCAACAAATCTAACTTCTCAATATTTTTTCAATCCTACAGGAATCAAAAGAATAGAAGCTCTAAATCTAGTTGCAAGTTCAGAAGTTAAATCAAAATAGTCAGATGAATTTGCTAATGCTCGTTCTGCTAATTCCTCAATTGCATGAACATCACTAATATCTGGTTTATTTGTTAACTCAATTTTTTTGTCTACCAAATAGTTTGCTGCTATGATAGGTAGAGCAGCATTTTTACTTCACGAAATACTAACTTCTCCTTTTAAATTAGGTGAATAAGCTATCTTAAACATTACTTAATAGTAAATAATCTAAAATCTATTTACTCATATTTTTAGTGTAGTATTGATGGCCATCATTTCAAGAGAAAATTTATTAAAAGGAAACTGACACTGAAAACCTCAGTGCCAGTCCTATCTTTGCTAAATTCAACAGAGAGTCACCCAATCAGTAGTGAGTAAGGACAGTGCACCATGAATAGTTTCTAGTGCTTTGTTTCTTTCAACCGTTGATTTGGGTGTAAAAGAGAGATTCTCGCTTAATTTGATTCTTTTTTCAATGCTTAACTTGAAATACTCCTGGAATAGCGAAGAGAGAATAGTGTCAATTCCTGTGAAGAATAAACATCTATCAGCCTCATTCTTAATAGGAAGCGTTTTTTGATAAGCAACACGCTTACGCTCAAGAATCAAACATGCGTACTTCGAAATATCAACTAGATAAGGAGCCTTTATGAGGTCCGAATCAAGCTGACACGCATCTTCAACCGCCTTTTTGAGTTGGTTGGTTAATTTTAAGAAATCTTTTTTATCCATTTTGTTGATTTTGTTTGTTTAGCCTAGAAAATATATCTAATCGCTATCACAAATTCAACCATTTTTATGAAATTTTTGATAGAGTATTATTTATCATATAAAAAAATAATTGTCAAATTTTTCAAATAATAAAATGGATGAAATAATAATTTAAAACTATAAAAACAAAAATTTAATATTTGTTTGCATTCTTGACAAAAATAAATATAATGATGTTGTTATATTTTATTCTATTAATTAGAAAAAATGGCAAAAACAAAAACAAATGAAGAATTGATGAAGAATTATCAACAGCTTCTTCAGTTCGCACAAAATTCTTTAGCAGTTGCAGAAATGCAAATTAAAAGAGTTAAGTTAACTCTTGAACAACTCGCTGCATTTGATCCTGAAAATCCAGAATCATTATCTGAATATTTAGAAGAAGCAAAATCTAGTATGCCTGAAGAATTGAAGACATACAAAGAAGAAGATGCAGAAGTAGTTGAAGGAGTATTTGATGGTTATTATATGATTTGAGCAGATCAAAAGAAATATCCAGTTCCTATGAACTACTCAAGTAAATCAAAACTTATTCCTTGAGATGTAATGAAATTAAAGATTCTTCCTGAAGGAAGATTGGTATTTAAGCTAATTAAACCAGCTGAAAGAAAGCATTTAAGAGCAATTCTTTCCAAGACTGATGAAAATAAGTTTACTGCTAATACTGATGACGGAAAAGTATATTTCCTTAATCAAGCTGCTGTTAGTTTCCATTCATGAAAGCCAGGAGATGAATTATATATCATTGTAAATGATAAAGAAGAGGAAGGAATGTATGCAGCTATTGAAGCAATTATCAAAAAGTAATTTATATCTTAACATAAAAAATAGAGGAGAGTAAAATCTTCTCTATTTTCTTATTAAGAAAAAAGCCACAAATTTGCAAAAAAATTAAAAAATATTTATACTTAAGTATACTTTATGTACTACAAAACATCATGACCATAGATACAGTAAGTGAACACGAGTACAAACAAAATAATGTTAAAGAAAACTTTGCAGAGAGAGAGGTTTCTGATCTTATTAATAAAACAAGAAATGAATTAAATAAATTAGAGTCCTCAGTAGTTATGTTTAACTGAAAGGAAATTGATGGTTGGTCAAAGGAACTTGTGAATAAAGCGGTAAGATCTATAGATAAAATGTATAGAATTGAGTGAGATAAAGTAGTTTTCAATATGAGAGAAGTTTCAAGCTTTTTAAATTCGATCTATACTAGATTATCAAACGACATTTGTTGAAATTATGATAAGCATTCTTCTGAAGCTATATTTCCGTGAACTGTTTTTGCAGTTCAAGTTGCACTAGAATCATTAAGACGTACTACAGCACCAGCTGATTGAAAATATGATGTTTGAATTATTAATGGTCAGCTCAACACTTCAACGATGAGTGCCATTAAAGAATTTCAATATTCAAATAATGTAACCCCTAATGGAAATCCAACAAAAGAAACGATATGAGCATTATTAAAAGCATTAAAAACTCAACCTTATAATTATGAACATTCTTTGAAAGATGGTTTTACTGCATTATGAAAATTATCAGTATTACCAGATGTTCTTTTTGACGAAAAAAAGGTAGTATCCGCTCCTTACGAGCATTCAAAAACATCAACTCTATGTTCAAAAACAGCAAGATTAAATGCTGCAAAATTTTGAATCAAGTTTCCTTTTTGAAATGCTTTTATTGCATCAACAAAACAGCCTGTAGATAAACAACACTATGTTGATTCAATACCTAAAAATAAAGAGAGTATAAAACCTAGAAATGATTGGAAACGTTTAACTGAAGCAGATTTTGATAATAAATCAGCAAATGTCGCAGATATTTATGTAACATCAAGATCCCAATATTGACATAGAGCTACGGCATTTAGAGGAAATGATTGAAATTGGAACGTTCTTGATCCATATCGTGTTGGTTGACATAGTAGGAAAGCTGTTCCTTTGAGTGAGTATATGTGAATTGTTGGAAGAAATTGAGGAGGTATAGTAAAAGCCCATTTCTATCTAAAATGAAAAAATGAATCCTAATAATTGTAATTAATACCAATAAAGGAACTTAGTTTAAAATGCTAGTTCCTTTTTCTTTATAATCAAAAAGAAGTTATGAAAGATTCTCCATAACTTCTAAATGCTTGGTTGATTAATCCTTGATGATCTTAACTTCGATCTTGTCGCTGAAAAGTGCATCTTGAATTTCTTCACTTAGAGTTTCGAGGACTTTTTGGACATTCTCTTGTCGGTCTTGTTCTCTAGCCCATTGAGGCATGATGGCGAATCCATCAATCATTTCTTCTCCAGTAGGATTGACAGGAAATCCATCAGACTTTTTCTTTTTCTTATGAGTAACGACAACCTTGCCGTACTTACAGAAAAGGACTCCAGCCTCAGAATACTCCTTGCCCTCATACATTTCGTTAGAATGGAAGTAGAAGCAGGGGTTCTTCCTCACGCCTTTGAGAGCTTTAAGCCATTCACCTAACACCTTGACTTCATTGTCGTCGCCCAGGTGCCAGATACACAATGTTACTTCTTCAAGGAGCTTAAGAAACTCCTTAAGTTTCATTTCTCTATCGAGAAACAAAAACCTTTTAACTGCGATTAAACTCATAATTTTTTTTCTCTTTTTGTTTGTGTGAGTTTACATAATAAGCAACAAACAACTCAAAATCAAGTAAAAACGCTAAAATAAAAAAACGCCAAGAATTTCTTAGGCGTTCGAGAGTCGTTATTTATCATAACGAATGCGATCATGTTCATTCTTTTTCTTTCCCATATTTTTCTCTTCAAATCTTTGTAGGAAGAAAAATCCAAAGATAATGTAATAGAGAGTAAAGAAGGGGAAAGCAATTGAAATCTCATCCATTACTGAATCTCCATGAGGTTTTGAAACAGCAACGACTGAGATAACAACAAGAATGAACGCAGAAATGGTAAATACCCTCCAATAAAGTTTAACCTTTTCCATAATCTCATCTGTTTTATTTAATAACTTATAAATATTTAAAGTTTCGAATTCAATAAAAAAATAATAAAAAAACAGAGCCCTACTGAAATACAGAAGAGCTCTATAGACGTCTCGCCAGACAGATTTTACCCTAAATGCTAAACCTAATTGAAGACTTCACATCATTTTAGTCTCACGACTAATGGCGTGAAAATTGTCATAAATCCAAATGAAAAAAGATACTACATAGTTAATCAAAAATAACATAAATTTCAATAGAAAAAAGCCTCTGAAATGGAAACACTCCAGAGACTCATATTGGCAGCCGACCCTCACGGGCGGGAAAAATCAGATTGCAACAAGCTTTTTGTCGCGAAATTACTTATACTTACTTGCTTGTTATTTTCAATATCAATTTTATACTCAATCGACCAATCCTTTCATAAAATTCTTCATTCCATGAAATTTCAAAGGATTCCGTTTAGGAACAAAGAAACAAGTGGTTGTTCAAACATAACTACATAACGAAATAGGATCTCAAAGAATCTTATATGTATGAACCTTTTGTGTCCATTCAGATTTCTTTAAAGTATCAGTTAGCATTAAAATAAACACTTTGTTAGGTGCAGATCATGGATTAAAAACACAACAATAATCAACATTTCTATGCATAGCAACAATATAACATAAGGTTCCTCATAGAGAATGTCAGCAAATCCATTTTTTATATTCAGGATGAGATTTTCTTACTTGATCAAAAAGCTGTAAACTTCAACTTACTCTAGGATCAATAGTGTTGGTTCAAAGAATAATCTGTGCATCAGAAAAGAGATCTCTTTTCTCTTTTACTTCTGTTCATCTATATCAGATAATACAAATCTTATCTTGGTGATTAAAATAGATACAATAAAAGTCTGTATTATAGCTAGGTTCAAGATAAAAATTCCCAATTTGGTAAGGTCTTTTTTCTGGTTCAGAGTATGAATACCAAGCAACCTGAGCACATAAAGCATCATTCTCAGGCAATTTTACTCATTTTTTAATTTTACTATTAGTTGCAAGTGTTGAAACTGTATTTTTGGCATCATCTCACATACCACTAAATCCTTCTTTAGCAGATTGTACTTCACCTTCTTTTGAAAGTTCTACAAAATCTTTTCACTTTTGTGTGGCATCATTTTTCCCCCCTTTGAATTTTTCTTTAACATTAGTCCAAAACTTATTAGTAGTCATCTTCTTTCTTGGTAAAGACATCTAAAAAGTTTGGATCTGAAAGTATATCCATCATCAAATTCATTAATCTCGTTTTCTCTTCTTCTGAGTAAGTTTTTCTTTGTCCAAAAAGTAGATTAACAAGTGTTGATTTACTCTCATCAATCAAATCTTGTTTGAAATAAAGAGTATTTCTATCTATTGCCATATCAGTTACTCAGTATTGAGGAAACTCTGAAATTTTAGCTTTTACTTCCTTAGTAAAAAGTTCCAAATCACGAGGATTAATATAAGTTAATAAATTATCTCCAATGGAACTACTGTTATATTTTGTAATCTCAAAATAGTATTTTAGAAATCTAAAAATGAAATAGAAACAAAAGATTCCTAAAGATATTAATCAACACCACTTGAGAACTGCTCATATAAAACCAGGAATAAAGAATGATATAATTACAAAAAACAAAAGAGATACAACGGGAATTGCTCTAATAAATCAAGTAACATCTCTAATATTTAATGACTTTTTTTTCATGAACTTAATATAGACTAATGAACGAGTGATATGGGTAGTATTAGGTAAAATAATTTTATGTGCAAAAAAAACATCATCGACTCTATGATCATTGTCGAATGTACTTATTTCTGCTCATTGAATTGAATTTTGGAGATTAACTTTTTTGAACGAATATTTGATATCCATATCAATACTTAATATACTGGTGAATCCAATTCTTTGCAAAAATTCAATGTTTTCTTGAAAGAAATCATTGCTATCACTGATTTGTAGTCAAAGCTTAGGTCAGGACTCAATAGTCATTTAGATTTTATAAAATAAAATCTCCATTTAATTGTATTCAAAAACCTTAGAAAATCAAAAAACAGTCCGTTTTTTTAGACGAGAAAAGGACGATAGTAATTAACTATCGTCCCTTAATCATTTCCTAAGTTTCACAAACTTTGAGTTAAACCAGGGGAGTATAAGATCCAAATCCATAGTCTTCAAAGTAGTTCGTTCATCATCTTTCGCAACATGAATAGTCACGAAATTCATGTACAAAGCACCGGCGATACCAATCCCCTCAACTATCAATACTTCTATCAGGTTCCGAAACGTATATGTCTGCAATACATAGTACACATAACATCCGTAAATCAGAGCCCAGACACATAACCAGAAGCAGCACCATTTCAGAAACGGTTTCGATTTCACAGAATATACTCTTGAAATACTGAAGTCTGTCTTAGTGCTGTCACATGACTGAGCTATGAGAATATAGGCAGAGTCAAATATGAGAAGAATCGGGATAAGCAGGAGAAGATTGAATCCGCTATTCTCCAAGTAATAGTTGGTAATCGCAGCGCAAACAACGATGATAAAACACCGTACATTCACGTTGATAAGTAGTTTCTTCATAAGGCAAAAACTGTTTTTTTGTTAGACATTTTGTTTACTTATTTATGCTTTATATATAAAAAATAGATAATGTCAAGTATATTTTGTAATGATATTTATATATTTTTTGATTTTTTATTTTTTTGAGATATACTTAAGCTAACATAATCACTTAGGACAAGGTTTCTACTACACACCCTTGCAAAATAGGTGACTATGTTGGTGGAATCCCACCTTAAACAGCTCTCCAGACCCACTACCCAATACGGTCGGACGGCATTATACCAGAGGTCTTGACTTTTTGTTTATACTTTCGATAAGAAACAATTGAATAATTAATTACTTCTTACCGATTGTATGAAATCGGGGTCAAGGTCTCTGGTGAGACACTGGACGGTATTTCCTTCAGTGTTTTTTTTAACTTTTTAAAATCTATTAACTTGTGTTGAATAACAAAATCCAAAACATTATAAATAATAAAATAAACAACAAACAATATGAGAAAAAAAGTTACAGGAGTGAAGAAGTATAACAAAAAAAAGATGCTTCTCATAAGGAATCATCACAAGAAAAGTCAGGTAAGATATGAAATAGAAATGACATATATCCTGATTTTCCTTGCGATAATGATAGGTCTGTTTGCGCTAGTAAGTGTGGCATGTATATTATATAATCCATACACATTTAACCCTTAAAAAAGCTAGGTATTTTACCTAGCTTTTAACTTTTATGAAAGAAAATTTATTCACTAACTAATCTTCAATTATCGAGTTTGATAACATGATCAGCAAACTGAAGAATATCTTCATCATGTTCAATCATCAAAATGGTATCTCATTTTTCTAAGAACCTCTTTAATACTTTCAATAATCTCTCAATATCGGCAGGATGAAGTCAAACAGTAGGCTCATCCAAGAAATAAACAGTGCTTCATCTATATTCCTTAAGAAGATGTTTAACAAGTTTTAATCTCTGAGATTCTCATCCAGAAAGAGTATGAGCAGGTTGTCCCATCTTTAGATATCAAAGTCAAATTTCTACCATAAGCTCAAGCTCTTCTTTGATACTATCCATCTCATGAAAGAAATCTAATGCCTCATAAACATACATATCTAATATCTCACTAATTGTTTTTCATCTCCAAGTAATACCTAAAATCTCAGGTTTATATCTTGTCCCATGACAAAGTTCACAAGGAACGTAAGTATCAGGTAAGAATTGTAATTCGATCTTTTTATAACCATATCCGTTACATGCAGGACATGCTCATTTATCGGAGTTGAAGCTGAAATGTGAGTTAGTGAATCCTAAATATTTAGCATCAGTAGTTCCCGCATAGAGGAGTCTAATTTTATCGAATACATTAACAAAAGTAGCAGGACAACTTCTAGGAGTTTTTCCAATACTAGATTGATCAACATAAATAGTATTCTTGATATTTTCAGCTCCTATAATAGTCTCAACTCAAATATCTTGATAGAATTCTTGTAAAGCAAGATTCTCATAGTGTAAATATTCATCAGCCCTCATCACAGGAGCAGCAAGAATCTCTTCCCAACTTAACCCTTTTTTAAGAAGTTGTAATCTGATATAACTTTGTACAAACTTTTGTCTGTCATTTAGGAACCTGAATAGAGTAGTATACATCAATGTAGTTTTACCTGCTCAAGATGGTCAAGTAATAACAGTAAAACTTCAAAGATTAAGTTTAACATCAATATCTTTTAGATTATATTTATGTGCATGTTTAATCTTTACCCAGTTATGGGTTGGCGTATGCTCAAAATTAACATTAACTTTTTTCTTTCCAGTAATATAATCAGCAGTTAACGTTTTAGATTTCAAGAAATCTTCATAACTTCAGTTAAATACCAATTCTCATCAGAAATCTCAAGCTCATGGTCATATCTCAACAATCCAATCAGAAGCTTTAATAAATTCTTCATTATGCTCAACAACAATAATAGTATTTCACATTGCCTTAAGTTTCTGGATAGAGGCAATAGTCTTTTTAATTTCTCAGGTATCAAGTCCAATTGTTGGCTCATCAAGTACATAGATAATTCAAGTCAGTTTATTACCTAACTGTTTAGCTAACCTTAATCTCTGAATCTCTCATCATGAAATAGTATCAACTCCCCTTTTTAGCATCAAATATCCAAGTCAAAGATCCTGAATTGTTTTTGCTCTATCAACTAACGGAGTTAATATTCTATCTAATAAATTGGCAGGAATATCACTTGTAGTTCTTAATAAATCGAAAAACTCAATTAAACGATCTAACTCCATTTGCTGTAAATCCCAAATATTTAATTTAAGAAGGTGTTCATCAGCAGGAGTGGCAAAATTAGTTCCTTCTAAATTAACAAAAAATTCTCAAGTATTAAAATCTTTAATTTTCTTATCTATTTTCTTAGTATCTAAGCAAAGGAAACAGTGTAAACTTTCTTTCTTTAATCTAGATCAAAAACAGTGAGGACAACTATTCATATTAAGCATAGCCTGAAAATCTACAGTGAGAAGTCATTTAGCATATTGGTCTTTAATAATCTCTTCAATTCCATGATATTTCATACTTAACCATTTTCCTCATGCATTAAGTCTTAACAGTTCATCATCTCATTCTATAATAACATTGAGAAACCATTCAGGTTGATCAGCCCACCTTTTTTCTCAATCCATACTATATTTCTCACAAAGCTTTTTAAGAATCCCTTGTCATAGATTACTTTCTCTCCAAGGTAAAATAGCTTGAAGAAGCGGACTATTAGGATCAATAATCTTATCGTAATCCACTTGTAAAATTTCTCATAATCATAAACAGTGAGGACAAGCTCCTTCTTGCCTATTAGGAGAAAAATGCTGAGTAGTAAATTCAGGATAAGTGATATTACAATTAGGACAATACATCTTATCAGTAAACCATTCTATCATATTTTTCTTAACCTCTTTTTTACTACTACTTTTAGCTGCTTTTTTTCATTTTCCTTTAGTGCTAATCTCAATATTAGCTCAAAAATCAGCATCAACTTGTTTAGTAGAAGTACTTACTTCAACACTATCAGTTTGATATACTCAGAATTTTTTACTTTCAGATAATATTTTGATAATATCTTCTTTTAATCTTCCAATTCTTTGTTCTTCAAAAGTAATACGGTCATAAATACCATAGCTGGAAAGCGGAAAATATTCAGCAGGAATATTAGGATCTTCTAGATAGAAATATTCAATAGGATCTGTTTTTTCAGGATTTTTAGATATAAGTAAGTATCTAGTAAATCAACCTCATTTCTCAACCTTTTGCCTATTGGTTTTAACAAATTTACTTAATTCATCTTTACTAGCAAAATTTCAGCTTTCTTTTAATAGATAAATTTTCTTTCATTCATAATGTTGTTTTATTGTTAGAAGGATCTGATCAACAGTTTTAGGTTCGATTTTACATCAACAGTTCCAACAATAAGTAGATCCAGCTTTAGCAAATAATAATCTTAAATAATCATCAATCTCAGTAACAGTTCAAACAGTAGATCTAGAATTACCAGTTCTTTTGTTTTGTTCAATAGCAATAGCAGGAGAAAGTCAGCTACAATAATCAATTTCAGGTCTATCTCATAAATTAAAAAATTGCCTTAGATAACTAGAAAGAGATTCAATATATCTATATTGACCTTCTTTATAAATAGTTTCAAAGGCTAATGAAGATTTTCCTGATCAACTAACTCATGTAATAGTAATAAGTTTGTTTTTAGGAAGAACCACATCAATATCTTTCAAATTATGAGTTCTTATTCCCTGAAGAACAATTTCTTCATCCTGTTTAAAAACTGGGAGTTCTGCTTTTTTCTTTGCCATATTTGTGTTTTTGCTAAAACCTAACTTGTAAGATAATCAAATCTTTTACAAATGCAACATATGATTTTTATCTATAAATTAATTACTAATATTTTCCTTGAAATTAAACCGCTTCTTTCATATAGTAAATATTGCATAAACAAAATGAGTCTGTTATGAAAAGGAAAGAAGCAACAAACATCCAGTACCGTGTTTTTAGAAAACTTTACTCTAAAGGCACAAGGCAGCACAAAAGGAGAGTATTCCTTTCCCAAGTGTTGAATGATCTCGAAATCGTCAAAGGCTATTCGCCTGACCAAATTGATGGCATAGCTCATGACATCGCAAAGAACATCTCCTTTAATCACTTCTATGGTTTGGTAATCGAGGAATTTGATAACTGCTGTATCGGTTATCAGCCAGGTATTGACCAGAAAGTTGATAAGGTAACTATTTCACTTGTCCCAGTATCGCTTAGTCTCTCAGATTTTTTCAAGCGTAGGGACTATTACAAAGTGAACTATTACTACAAAGGGGGATTGCTCCACTCCAGTCAAAAGAAAGCTCGACGATTTTAACCTCTAGGAGCGCTAAGTTTATCTTTAGTAGCTCCTTTATTAATTATAGGTTGAATTCCTATAGCGAAATGCTTATATTATTATTCAACAAAACAAAAAACGAAGGATGTGACATGAAAGTTTAACATTCTAGTAGAGGTGTTATTTTAACACCTCTCTTTTTTATTAAATAAAATTTTCTAGATAAATAGCCTAAAATAAAACTTGACAAAAGAGTTAAAATATATATAAAATATGTTGTGAGTTTGACCTTCAGTGAAGGTAAATGATCCAGAGTTTTTTCAGAATCCTCTGTCGCCGGATTATTTCTGAACCTAATTAACGTTATTCCACATTTGTGGAACAACAGAGTGAAACGATTAAAACGTGTTAAACAATGAAAAAAGTTACATTCCTTATGTTTGTTGTTTTGTTAATTTTCGGGGCAGTTTCAGCTTCAGGTTCAAAACATTATGATTTCGACGATGAGGACAGACTTCCTCTTCTGTGCGAAGCCACAACTAGTGGTTCAGCAGATTCCGTCGAAGTGGAAATCATTGGCATCAGCTGCATTCCAATGGAGAAATGCGATCCAGCCATTACCGAGACATTGAAAAAAAAGAGTAAGGTCTCGGGTCGTGGAAAAGACGTCGTTAGCCTCTTCTGTAGTGTGGAAGGTTTCGAGAAGGAGAATTATTTCTTCAATATCACACAAGACCGAAACCTCAGGCAGCGTATTACAAGCTTTCTCTATCCAAACGGTGAGTTGGCACAGCCTAGTAACCTTGACCAAGATGTCTTCCAGATGGGAGATTCTCTTCTAGTATTCTTCCGGGAAATAGATTCAGATGTCCTCTTCCCTGTAGTTACAGGAAAACTTGGATATGATGAACTCCTGAAGTCTCATGATTTGAAGTTTGAGATTGTTCAATTTAACGCAGACATGAACATCCTCTCAAGTAAAAAATCTTCATTTCCAATAATGGCTTGGGGAGAAATCAATTTCCATCCAGAATTCTTACCAGAGACAGAGTATGTTTATCTCAAGGTAGAATATCCGGTGAAACAGATAAAGCTTGAAGAAGAGTATGTCGAAGACGATTCGGATTAACTCAGAATATTCACGCAGCTGTGAATGGTTTAAAAAATAGGGAGGGTAGCTTCTATCCTCCCCATTCATAAAATCTTAATCAATTACTCATCTTGAAAATGGAGAGCGATTATGTATATCTTTATCCGGTTTAAATTTAAGAAAATATGAAACTATACGAGCATTTGAAAAAAGTATTTTGTCATAAAGCATTAAAATTCCAACTTTGGTTTACAGAAAAATTAGCTATTGTGGATGCACTTCCATATTCAGTTAAAAAACCACTTGGAGTTATTCTTTTGTTAATCTGAATTATTTTCTTTTATGTTCCATTTCTTAATTGAATTATTCTTATCTTTGTAGGAGCAAGAATGCTTCAGAAGCAACTTTTCCCTAAAATTTACAATTTTTTCTTTCAACAAAAAAAATTCTATTCACTTCGTGAAGAACTTTTGTATACTCTAGCAGAATTATAATGGAAAAAGCTTTTATATTCTAAAAGTCTTATGCCAGAAAAAGAAAATGCAAAACTCCTATCATTGCTCGATACAGTGATAGATTGTTATCTAGATAAATGAGAACCAGTTGGTTCAAAGTTTTTGAATTCTCTAGAGGCGGTTGATTATGCACCATCAACATTAAGAAAATATCTAAACACATTAGAGAAACAATGAATGGTATACCAACCATATAATTCTTCTTGAAGAATGCCTACAATCCAATGACTTTCAACATATCTTGATACTGCATTAGCAGAGATTCCTCAGGATATAGATATCCAATTAGATTCAGCAAGAAAATGATTGAGAAGTCTAGTAGAAGCATTATGAGAAGTAGCAGACTGAGTTGTTGTATGATTTATTAGAAATGATGAATATTATTATCTTTGAATCAATAATCTTCTTCGTGATGATATGATCGATGAATATTCAGCAACAAGGACAATAATCCGTTTTATTGAGGATAAGAAAATAGTAGCCTTTATTGATAAAAAAATTCTAAAGAACTGAGAAGTATATTATACCTTTGTTAAAGATGCAGATACTGTAATCTCATGTATCTATGCTAAAGTTAATCTTGATTGATACGATGCAGTAGTCTCAATTGTTGGTCCTATAAGAGTTAATTACAAAAAAAATATAGCAATATTAAAAAAGGTTTTAGAATCTTTGAATAATTAATATGGGAGTTGAAAAGTTTAAACCCTCTTCTATAGATAAGTGATATCAAGACAGATTAAAATGGAAAAAACTCTATGAAGCTGAATTAAAAAAACTAAGAGAAGAGCTAAAGATAAAGGAAAATAAAGATAAAACTCTTGATAATCAGTTATCTCAATTAGAGAATAGAGTTTCTAATATCGATTTAAAAAATAAAGAAACTTTTGATAACGAAGTTAAAAAATTAGAAGAGGAACTTGATGCACTTAAAGAATCATGGAAGGCATCCCAAAACCTTCAAGCAGTAGTTCTTAAATCAAAGAAGAGTAATAATATAGATATAGCTCAAGTTAATGAAGCATTCCCAGATCATTCAAAAAGAAGTAATGAATGAAGATGAGAGAGTGTAAAAAATGTAGATGATTTAGTAAATGAGGGTAATTCATGGTATGATAAATTGATAAGAAAACTTGTATGATAAATAAAAAATATTTAATAATTATAAATAATATATGACAGAAGTAGTACAAAGCGCATGATGAATAGTTTATTATATTGATAAAGATTGAGATCCAAGATATCTATTAATAAAAAGACATGCCTTATCTTGAAAAATTGAATGGGTAGCTCCTAAATGAAAAATAAAGATTTGAGAGAAAATAGAGGAGGCGGCTCGTAGAGAAGTATCAGAAGAATGTTGAATTCCTTTACCTTTATTAAAAGTAAGGCAAAAGGTAGGAATGACTTCATTAAGAAGCTCAGAAACAAAAAAATGACATTTAGATAAGGATGTAACCTATTTCTTAATGAAATATGACTGAGATCCACAAGCTATTAAAGTTATCGATTGAGAATGATATATCTGAATCTATAAATGGGCTAATATCCAAGAAGTGTTAGGACTTTTATATTATGAAGATATAAGAGAGCTTATTAGAAAAAGTTATTTAATGATAAGAGAAGAAAGAAAATATCGTTCAGCACAACAAGATTTCTTAAAAAGATTATAAAATAAAAAAATCTAGCGATAAAAAATATCGCTAGTTTTTTTTAATCGTCTTCATCTGCATAAACAATAGGGATTTTCTCTGAATTAACAGAACCAGAGATGCATTTATCAATGCGGCTTTTGTTATATGCAAATCCAATGAGTGTGAATACTGCAACAATAAAGGAAACCACCTTCACAACCAAGAATATTACTTCTGTATCCTCACTAGCTAAGAGAGGAGTTATAGTAGCAAACTCTCCACAAAAATGATTCTCAAAAGAATTAACCGACATGAAACAGAATAGCGCAATAATTGCCAAATACGCCCAAATATCGCAAGCTTTTCTGTAGACTCGTAATTGATTAACATCAGTTATTAAGGCATCTATATCGTTATAGATTCTTAAATTCCTTACGAAGTGAATCACATTCCCTTTTAGAATTTCCTTCTCATCAGACTTAAGTATTTCATCAATCTGGTTGATAAAATTCCAAACAGGATCATACTTTGTTCTGATTATGATGAAAGCCAAGATAGGAACAGTTACAGAGTATATCGATAGTAGAATATCGATAACCTTGATCGTGAGAGTTTTTTCTCTTATAAGGTCATAACCCTCATAGAGATACACAATACCAAGCAACAATGCTGCAATGGTAGCAATTACCAGGCCAATAAAAGCCCATGATCCGAGTTTACTTTGTTTATCCATATCATTTTATCATTTGTTTATGATATGATTCTACTTAACAGCTATTTCGAATTCAATAGAAAATAAAAATAAAAGCTTCCTAATTTAGGAAGCCTTATTTTTTTGTTACGTTATACTTTGATGCAAGTAAACGAAGATCACCGAGTTGCTCCTTAATCGAATCGAATTTCTCTTTGTTATCGAACTCTACCTTTCTAGAACCATTCTTGAGGTTCTCGTATTCCTCATGGAGTGGTTTAATAGCGCCTAGAAAATTTTCGAGTTTTAACACTTCAGCATCGATTCTATTATCAATCCCAGCATACTGATTCTCTACAAGATAGGTGACGATAGTTTTCAGCCGAGAAAACATTTCTTCATACAAGTCCGAAAAGTACTTGATTGTTTTTTCATCATCCAAATCGGAATACAACTCAATCGAGTCATTTAACTTAGCGAGTTTTTTTAGAATATCCTTCGCTAACAAAACGACTGTTACAGACGGCGTTTTTTCCTGGTCATCTTTTCTGATAATGGGAATTTTTGTACTCATACTCTCATTTTTTTTTGTTTACAAGATTACTATACGGTTTTCTTAACTTAAAGTAAAGCGAAAAATAAAAAAAACTAGAAATCCGAAGATTCCTAGTTTTTAAGATTCTCATTGTGCTATAATTATTTAACAGCAGCTTTGAAGTCAGAACCAGCCTTGAAAGTAACAACGTTCATTGCAGGAATCTTAATCTTCTCTTTAGGATTTTGAGGATTAACTCCTGTTCTAGCCTTTCTCTTAGAAGCTTTAAAAGTTCCGAATCCTTGGATTCTTACTTCTCCGTGTTTTTTAACTCCTTTCATAACGTTTTCGATGAAGCAGTTAACTAATTCAGCAGCTAATTTTTTAGATACTCCTAATTCAGCTGCTAAGCTTTCTGTTAATTGAGTCTTTGTCATTTTTACTAGTTATAAACAAAATAAAATTTTATAACACCGTCAGTATAGAATATTTTTTGCTAATTTCAAGAGAAATTAATAAAAAAAATGTAATTTTATTAGTTAGTATCATTAAATACAAAAAATCTAAACAACTGTTTTATTTATTCCCATAGGTATAAACTGTATTATTTGTATTTTTATTGCTAAAATTGTGAATTAAATTAGGTAATAAAGCACTTTATTAAATTGGACGAGGATGAAATCTATTGAAAACGGATATTTAAATAAATATAGTAGTTCTTGCTTGAGTGGACCACCACCAAGTTATTTAGTAATTACGAACATCTTGGGACTGACTTTTGTTGAGATAACAAGGGTCAGTTTTTTTTATTATTGAAATTGAAACTCTCTCGTATTTATTTATATTCTTTGAAGAATATTTACTTTATAAAATACCTCTAATGAAAAAATCATTACTATTATCAATGCTCCTTCTATTATGAATATCTCTCTCATGATGTGATTATTTTCATATTGCAGATAGAGGTTGAATGGAATATGATCGAGATCCAAGTAAATTAGTATTAACTCAAACATGACGTGAAAGCTTATGTGAAGACAAAATAAGAAATGAAGTAACTAAAATGGCTTCAAATTTATCATTTGAAGAAATTCTTAATGAATGAGAAAATGAAGATGCTATATACCAATATTTAGTAAGTTTCTTAACTGCAGATAATCAACATGAAACCTATTCATGTACAATTTCTAAACAATGAAATAAAATAGAACTCCAATATATAGACTCAGAATACTTTTGATGAGGAGAATGGTATACATTAGTAGAGAATGAATGTAATAATTGATGATGAGAAATACAGCATTGGCAAGAATGATGAGAAGATCAAGATGTATGTGTTTATTCTGATAATTCATATTGTTACCTTACTCAATTAGCAGACTGAACTTGTGAAGCTTGAGAAATGATTGATTCAGATGAATGAGATCCCTATCCAGTAGCAGAACAATATTGTATAGATAATAATGGTCAAACATCAGAAGATAATGAATGAATACCTATTTGTATATTTGAAAATGGTAATTCTTGTGAATATTCAGATATTACTAAATGAGAATGTAAGTGGATAAATTATGATGAATGAACAGCAGTATATAATTGAGAAGATACAAGTTATTGTACATTAGAATATAACCCAGTATGTTGAGAAGATGGACAAACATATTCTAATCCATGTTGGTTATGGGTAGCATGAGTAGAGGAGGCTACTGATGCAGAAGTTATTGATTGAGTATGTGTGTTTGGATAATTTAAAAGGAGAATCTTTTTTTTTATCAAATAATGGAGAAAAATATCTTGTTTTTCTCCATTTTTTTTATACTGTTAAAACTGCTTATAGATATACGAAATAAATAAGGCCAGTGCTTAAACTTTTTTACTAAATGGAAAAAAGCACTCTAATATTTGGAGATTTCGTTTGGTAAAAAAGATCCTTTTTTCACTAGCCGTATATCTATAAGCACCATTTATTAGGGTGCTTTTTAATTAACTTAAAAATTATTTAATAAGCTATTGAGAAGAAATAAAGGTAGCTTGTAGTTAATCGCAATCTAATCTTAAAAAAGAAGGGTTGTATAATGGTTTGGCGACTATGATTGATTATAAGCTGCCTTTGTTTCTTTCCAGTGATTCTAATGGGTGGGGAGTTTTAGATAATATACTCATCGTGATGAAAAAAGATTTTCTATCAGTATGTATTATTACTAAAGATGAAGAAAAACATTTATTAAAGACATTAGAGTATTTAAGTAAACAATCATATTGAAAAGAAAATTTTGAAATAATAATAGTGGATGGTAATTCAAAAGATAATACAATAAAATCATCAGATGAATTTCTAACAAAAGAGTGAATTGCCCACACAATAGTAAATGAAAAGACGTATGAAAATAAATGGTGATGATATAATTATGGACATTCTTTTGCTAGGAATGTATCAATAGATCTTGTTTCTGATAAATCAAAATATGTAGCACAAATAGATGCTGATTGTAGAGCAGATGAATATTGGCTAGAAAGTTTATATTCAAAAATAAAAGAAGCAGAAATAGATAAAAAAGTTGCATGAGCATGATGACCTAGATTAGTAGAAGATAAGTGAAAAATATCAAAATTTGAGTTAATGTTAAATAACTATTTTTGTAGTTACATAATGAGTATGTGAAATCCCGTCTATTGTGTTAGGAAATGAATCAAATATATTCCATCAATAGCAGGATATAATAGTATTTATAAAGCAGAGATTATAAAAAAATATATGTTTAATACGGCATATGCTACATTTTTTGATGATATAGAAATTAATTATAGATTATCAAAGAATGGATTTAAGTTTTTGTATTGTCCTGAGGCTAAAATATGGCATAGGTTGGATGAAACATTTCTGCAATTTTTGAAACATATGCAAAAATATTGATGATGAGCAGCAAAAATGACAAAGTATTATAAAGCTATTCCTAGGATGTATGTTCATTTAAGTGTCTGATATTTATTGTACACAATATTACTAATACCATTATTGTTTTGGAGTTGGATATTTATCTTACCATATGTTTTAGTATTTTTATTAGCTACGGCAGTATTTATAGAGAATTATAGAAAGACAAAGAGTTTAGTTTCATTATGGGTATATCCATTAGTATTTTTACATCCACTAATGTATGGATGGTGATTTATCAAAGAATTTTTTAAGAAATAGATGAAACAAAAAATTATTTGGTTCTGTTGACCGGAACATTTCAGGAAATCTGGTGTATGAAATTATAGCAATATCTATATCCAATGATTAAAAGATAAATGATATAATATTTTTGATAAACGAATAAATATAAAAAATAATTATATTAGATTGTTTGTTCAGTTCTTTGTTTTTCCATTACAAGCTATAACAAAATATAGAAATAATACAAAAGTTTTTTGGGATGAGTGAATGCTATTATATACACTATTTCCATTTTTCCCTTACAAAAAATCAATATTTATTGTACATGATATAAGAAATTTTGATAATTCTACGAAAAATAAGACATTACTACAAAAACTTTATTTCTACTTTGTATGAAAATCTTTAAGAAACCTTAAAAAAGCAAACATAATAGTAACTCCGTCAGAATTTACAAAAAATAAAATAATTGAGGCTTTTTGAATAAAATGAGATAAAATTCATGTAATTTATAATTCATTAGATACTGAGGCTTTTAAAGTAATTGAATGAATCAATAAAAAGGATTTTCTTGGTAATTATTGAATAAAAACTGATAAGAAAATATTACTTAATGTCTGATCCGAAGAGTCTAGAAAAAATATCATAACAATATTAAAAGCAATGAAAGAACTAGATGATTATATTTTCATAAAAATTTGAAGACCTATAATCAAACAAAATAGAGAAGAACATTTAAAATTTATAAAAGATAACAAATTAGAGAGTAAAGTCTTCTTCATAGATTTTGTAGAAACAAATGAAGACTTAGTAAGATTTTACAACATTGCAGATATTTTTGTATTTCCATCATTATTTGAATGATTTTGAAGACCACCTATTGAAGCCCAAGCATGTGGACGCCCTGTAATTAGTTCTGATAAATGAGGATTAAAAGAAGTTTTAGAGGATTCTGCTATCATATTAGAAAATCCTGAAAATACAGAAGAATTATTATGAAAGATTTGAGGAATATCTCATAAAAAAGAAGATTTAATTAAAAAATGAAAGAAGAATATTCAAAGATTTAGTTTAGAAAATAATATTGAAAAATGGGGAAATGTAATATAATCTATTTAGCTCCCGATATTGATATATCTAAAAATGAGTGAGGTAAAACTCATGTTTTATGAGAAGTAAAATATTTACAAAATTATTTTTGAAAGGTTTTACTTATAACGAAAAATAGTAAAAACTTAAAATTATGAAATAATTATAAAAATGTTAAATTACTAAAAATTCCTACCTTTCTTCATCAACCATTTTTTAGAATATGGTTAGAAAATTTAGTTTTTATTTTCCTCGCTATCATATTAAGATTATGTTGATATTCTAAAATAATAGAAAGATCGTATAGATTGTGAGGATTGTTTTCCATTATTTTCTGTCTACTTTGATGAAAATGAATATATCAATTAAATGAACCAATATATTACGAACCTTATATAATGCCAATACAAAACTTTTTAATAAAAATAATGTGACACTTGAATATAGAATTTTTTGGTACGCATGAAAGCTTTTCTTATAATTTACCCCAATGAAAATATATTAATTGATGGTGGTGATGTGATTTAGATGTAATTAAGGGTAAAAAGGTTAATAACAAAGTTTATGATGTTGTTTATGTATGAAGTGTCGCTAAGTGGCATAGTTTATGAAATATATTAAGTATTATCAAGAACCATTCTGAATGGAGTTTTTTATTTATTACCTCATGACACAATAAAGAATTATGTAACAAAAAGAAGCAAAACAATCTAAATAATTTAACGATACTCGAAAATATAGAAAATAAAGAGATATACTCATACATATATCAATCAAAAATTTGACTAGCTCTTTACGAAAAAAATTCAGAATCACTAAAAAAATTTGATTACTATTATTCTCCAATAAAGGTTCATGAATATAAGGCTTGTTGATTACCTGTAATAGCTTCAGATATTTGAAATTTAATTAATCTCGTAGGGAATTCTTGAATCTTGGTAGATAACTCAATTAATCAAATAGAATACTGAATAAGTAAATTACTAAATAATAGTGATTTATATAATAGATTTTCAAATAATGCCATAAAAGAATCCAAAGAAAAATACAACCGAAATTATATATGTAATCTATACCATGAAATATTAACCAGATAATTTTTTATCTTATATCACATTAAATAATGAAAAATCTCAACTTAAAAATTTTCGTAGCATGCCACCAACCCTGCAAGATTCATGAAGATGATGTATTTATCCCAATTCAAGTATGAAAAAAAAATGCCAAAGTAGATTTGTGAATATTATGAGATGATACATGAGATAGCATCTCGAATCTAAACGATAAATATTGTGAACTAACATGACAATATCGAGTTCGAAAAAACTATAATTTAGAAAATGTTGATTATATTTGATTTTTCCATTATAGACGTTTTTTTTGATATAAATACAAAACAAATATATTCAACTTAATAAAAAATTTAGGAATAAGTTGGAATTTTTACCATGCATATATGGAACATGTTAGATTTTTATCAAGGGAAGAAATAGATTTTCAAGCTTTATGACAACAAATTAAGAATTATATATATATCCATAAAAATAATATATACCTTCCAAAACGACACCATACACCAAAATCAAAAGCATTAAAAGATTTATGTACTTCTAACAAAAAAATAAGAGAATTAATTTTAAATAGCATCAAAGAAGCCGAACCTCTATATTATAGCACCACAATTGACACAATAAAAACATATAATAAACACAATCATCGTAATATGTTTATTATGGATAAAAATTATTTTAATAGATATATGGAATTTCAATTTAATATCCTTTTTAAATTAGATGCCCTATTAAAGCAATATAATTTAGAAAAAGTAGACAATGACTGAAAACGTATGATGGGAATGTATTCTGAATCATTTATAAATTTTTTTACTAATTTTGAAGAAAAATATAACAATTGTAAAATCTCAAGACAGGCAAATATTTTATTTTTGAAAGACTAAAAATTTTAATAAAGATAAAATTTTTTCTCTACCAAAGATCTAGCAATCCTTCAATTTAATATTCAATAAACACTTGTTAAATAATATAAAAAGACAAAAAATATTAAATATTTATATTTTTTTGACTTCAAAATAAGTGGATACATTCACCTAACTTCCTGGTTTAAAAAAGACATAAGAACGAATCAAAACAGCATAAACAATAATCCGAAATATCAAAAAAACATGGTAGATAGCAAACAAAACACCGGGAATATCAACAGTCAGATCCAAAATATTTTTCAGATTACTGAGACTTCCGGTTTAAACTCATCTTTGTATTCCTTATAATAAAATCATTGTTTATACATTCTCCTAAAAAATTTATTAAATGTGTTTGGTTCATAATGCTTCCAATATGTAGAATAAATTGCTTTATTTGGATATCCATTTATTCTAAATCTTTTTACTAAATCAGTATCCGTACCAATTCTTAAATTACTTTTATATCATCAAATTTTCTGATATATATTCTTCTTAAAAATTCGTCATCATATAACTGGTCTTTTACCTTTTTTCGTTAGTTCTTCGATAGATTTTCTTCCATAATCGACTAATTTAGGAATAATTCACTCATGAAAATTTAATGTTCTCCTTGGTAAAACAATCAACGTACCCCATACATCATTTGATAATTTAGATATTTCTTTATCCACTGCATCCAAATAATTACTAGCATACCAAGCATCATCCTCAGTCTCTATTATAATATCTCAATGTGAAAGTTTAATTCCTTTATCTCTATTAAACCCCTCTCATTTATTATCATTATTTCTATAATAGATAATATTGCTAACATCCAAAGATTTAATTAAAGAATTAATATAATCTCACGTATTATCAGTAGAATTATCATCAATAATTATAATTTCGTAATCAGAATTATTATAATTTTGATTTAATAAAGAATCTATCGTTCACTTTAACAAATCAATTCTATTAAAGGTTGGGAGAACAAAACTATATCTTATAGACATTTTTTAATTGATTATTATATAAAATATCTATTTTCCCTAAGAAAATGAATTCTATATTGAATTCATTATAAAGTTTCCTTAGCAATCTGCGTAAATTATCAACTGTATCATTTCTAATTCAATTAGATAATTTATAATATAAATGTCACTTTATAAATAAAAAATTATTACACTCTAAATGTTTAAAAACAGAATCATATTCACTATTATCTATTGAATAATTTTGAGGGATATAAAAAACATCATATCTAGTATCATATATTAATCTAGTTAATTTAGGATCCAGAGATATATATTTAAATCATAAAGAAATTACATCATCATTTAAAAACTGATTATTTCACCGACCAGGAGCACGGAAAGCATCTGTAAATTTTATTCCAGATTCTCTAAATAACAACATAGATTTTTCTATCTTATTTAAATTCTCTTTATGTGATATATCTAAAAATTCAGCAGAAGGTACTTCATATTTTTGATAATGATTATATCAATGAATTCAAATCTCAAATAAATCATCATATATATATTTTTTAATAAAATCACACCACTCTTTATATTTTAATATATTAAAAAAATCTTCTCATTTTTCATGTTTTTTAAATGCTAGAAAATTTTTCCTTAGTCATAATAAGTGCAATCTTCTCTTTATTATCTTTAATAAAACCGGTTCATTATATCAATAACAAAAATTAGGAGTAGTAAAAAAAGTATATTTAATATCCTTAAATTCATTTTTTAAATCTAATAAGGCTGTCATCACATCATCTCAGATATTTCACCATCAATCTTCGGGATGTAAATCATCAAACGAAATATTTATATATATTTTTTTCTTCATTTTATTCATAATAATATTTAAATCGCTCAGAAAAAATTTTTACTCATTCTTCAATTTTAAATTTAGGTTCCCATCATAATACCTTTCTAGTATACTCAATATCTGCACTTGTTTCCAACACATCTCATGCCTGTAATGGCATATAATTTTTATTGGACTTTACTC
>Ga0247611_10000390_pt1 | contig 90360 bp, 91 predicted proteins | sample 177DNAGHGhighgp2_FD_192422 | JGI IMG/M metagenome (GOLD analysis project Ga0247611, IMG submission 192422) | Sheep rumen microbial communities from Palmerston North, Manawatu-Wanganui, New Zealand - 1770 DNA GHGhigh gp2 | ecosystem: Host-associated > Mammals > Digestive system > Stomach > Rumen...
CCTTTTAAGGGTGTGTAGGTATTGAAGGCAGTTGGCCGACTAAAAAAGGCTCCATGTGGAGCCGGCCAGTAATATACCCTTTTAGGGTTTCTTAAAAACCACTAGTTGAACTAGTGGATTTTTATTAAATTGTTACAGACTGGTAAATCAATTTCCCCCTGCCACATCCAACGAAAAATTAGATTTCATTTAAGCCAGTGTTTATAAGGGATTGCGAGCATAGAGAAGAATGAAAATAATTCTTGGGAACAACTCGGGAACAAGTTTTGTTAAAATTGCATAATTATTACAGACATGATTCATTAAAAGTGCTATAATAAAAGCTAAAAAAGGAGGATTATATGACTATATTAGAGGAATATTTAAAAAAGATAAATGAAAATAGATGGGGTAGCATAGAATTAGAACAAGAACTTAAAAGACTAATTAAGATTTATAACGAAAAAAGAAATACTAATCTTATTATTTATGCTTCAAGTTTTAACCCAAACTTACCATCTGCTTTAGAACAAAAAGATTTTTATTACTTAAAAGATCTGTTAGATGGAATCCCAAAAGGTGAAAATCTAGATGTGTACATAGAAACTCCTGGAGGAAGTGGTACTACAGCAGAAGAAATAGTTCGCTATATACATAGTGAGTTTAATAAAATATCATTTGTCATATGTGGAGAAGCTAAGAGTGCCGGAACAATTATGGCTATGTCTGCAGATGAGATTTTAATGACAAAAACAGGAAGCTTAGGACCTATAGATGCTCAAATGATATCAAATAGAGGAGTTATTTCTGCATATGATTATATTGAATGGGTTAATTCTAAAAGAAAAGATGCCGAAAAAGATGGAAGATTAAATCCAGCAGATGCAATGATAATTGCACAAATTACACCAGGAGAGTTAAATGGCGTAGTTCATCAACTAAAATATGCTGAAGACTTAGTGAAAGAATGGTTATATAAATATAAATTTAAAAATTGGAATAAAACTGAAACGAGAGGCCTTGTTGTTACCCCAACGATGAAAAAACGTAAAGCCTCCTCTATAGCAAGAAAGTTAAGTAATCATAGAATATGGAGAACTCATGGAAGATCATTAAAAATAGAAGATTTGGAATCTATTGGATTAAAGGTTACGAACTTAGATAATGATAGACAGTTGGGCGATTTAGTTTATAAAATAAATTTGATATGTAGATTATTATTTAGTATGAGCAATACATATAAATTCTTTTGTACCCAAAGCCAAAGTTTATCATTAAATGCCCAATCCAATAATGCAGTTCCGCCACCACAACAAAATAACGTTTCGATTCCTGCAGTAATTGATATTAATCATATTTGTCCTAAATGTGGAAAGCAAGTTACTTTTTTTGCAAAGTTAATTAATGATCCTAATTTGGATAAAGAAATGTTAAAAATGGGAAAGATTTCAATGCCTAAAGGAAATATATATAAATGCGAATGTGGATTTGATTTTAATCTTCAGGGAGTAATTGACAATATAGAACGACAATTTGGAAGGAAAATAGTAAAATAATATTGTTAAAATTTTAATAATGACATATAATATAATAAAGATAGGTGGAATATGAAAAAAAATAATATTAAAGAAACCCCTAAAAAAATTAAAAAAGATTTAAAATTAGATGACTTTATAAAAGATGTAAAAAAAGGTAAGTATTCTAAAGAACCTGTAAATGGATCACTTAGAATTAATACTTGCTATACTATAAATAGTAATAATCCTTCATATATTTTTGGGGTGAAATAAAAAATAACCGGTGATTAAACATCATCGGTTTTATTATTGTCTAAATTATCTATTACGGCAACAACTTCATCTAAAGTGCTTGTAAATAGGTGTGAATAAGTTTTTAAAGTTTCTTCGACTTTTGTATGGCCTAAGTATTTTGCTACTAATGTAACATTAGCACCATTGTTTATAAGTAGTGATGCACATGAATGCCTAAAATCATGACTCCTGATAACTTTTAAACCAGCTAATGTTGCTAATTTAGTTCTTCTAAGGTATATATTAGAATCGGCTATAGGTTTAGCATCAGACACTACAAGGTTGATTTATTTTGTACAATAAATTATAAATGATGTTGACTATTGATAATTAATGCAATTATGTCATAAAAGAAGAAAATATTACAAATGTAGATGATATTAAAAATTATTTTTTCTTTAAAATTAAAATGTAATTTTCTTTTTTTTATGGTATAATTGATAATAGGAGAGTATATATGTTTAATAAGCGTCGGAAAAACTTAGTTTATCGAAAAAAAAGAAATGTTTATTATTCTATTTTCTTTATTTTGCTTTTAATGTCCATTGGATATTCATATCTAAATACTACATTATCTATAGGTGGTGATGTTGTTGTTGGGGCTAATCATGCAATAACAGCTGGAAATCTATTAAAAAATTTACAAACAGCTGGAAATACTTGTATTACTAAATACGAGGGAAATGTTACAGATCAAGTAGGACAAACGGTAGAAGCTAGTAATGTTTATTTTGATAGATGTACTGATAAAAGAAATATATTATTTAACAATATGTGTTGGCAAGTGATTCGTTCTACTGAAACCGGTGGTTTAAAAATGATATATAATGGTGAACCAGATCAAAATAATAGTTGTGGAATATCTAGAACTGTTCATAAAGGAATAGTTGGTAGAACATATGGTACTTTTACTCATTATACCAGCTACAGTATGAATTCTGAATATCTTTATGCTACAACTTTTACCTATAATGAATTAACTGATGAATTTATTTTAGTAGATCCAATAAGTGCTACTTGGAGTGAATCTACTTATAAAAATTTACTAGGTAAATTTACATGCTTAGATAATACAGATACTTGTACAACTCTATATTATATTAGTTTTTATAATGATGATACAGATGCTTATGTTATGTCATATCAAATGAATGATACCAATTATGCTGGGATTGGTAAAAGTACATTTAATGCATTTTATGCAAGTCCAACATATAGTGGGTATATGTTTAGTGATTTGTTTAATATTGATGATCAATCATTAGAAACAGGTGCTTTAATGGGTAATGATGTATCTTACTCTAATGGAACATATACTTTATTACCTGCTTCAGGTGAATCAGTATTGGGGACAACAAAAGATGATAATCATCATTATACATGTAATAATACAACTGGAACGTGTAATAAAGTAAGATTTTATCATACTGATGATGAGTATTTTGAATTAGAAGGAGTAGCTAATATAGAAGAAGCATTAAATGAGATGTTATATAATGATGATGTCAATCGTTATAATTCGAGCATGAAAGGTGTTATTGATAGTTGGTTTGCCCAAAATATGGCAGGTAAAGTTAGTATGTTAGAAGATACTGTATTTTGCAATGCTAGAAATGTTATAAATGGAGATTCTAATGGATTTAATAAAAACGGGGATCTTGGAGATGCAATGTGGTTTAAGAATGCAACAGAAAATTTAATAGATTTAACATGCCCAAATCTTACAGATCAATTTGCTGTCGGTAATAATAAAGCTAAATTAACTTATCCAGTTAGTTTGATACAAGGTGAAGAAGTAAATAATTTAAATAATCCTTCTTTGTTGGCTACTGGGGAACCTTGGTTTACTCTTTCTCCACTTGCTTTCGGTGGTGCTAGTATGAACGTTTTTTTTGTGGATGATGATGGTAGTTCACAAGGTAATTTTGTTGGTATTTCTTATGATGTACGTCCAGTTGTTTCTCTTGCATCAAATGTTCGAATTACTGTTGGTACTGGTTCTGAAAGTGATCCTTGGATAGTAGATGAAGGAAATTAAATAATTGTATATAATATAGTAAATTATTAGTATAAAAAAGAATTGGATATTATGAATTTAAGTATAGATAAATAGTTTAGATGAATAAAATTATTGGTTATAATGATTTTATATTATATCTTTTATTTGATGTGATTTAATCTTAAACTAATAATATCTTTTTTTTTTATAATTATAGGTAGAAAAAATAGATATTTCATTATATAATGTGTATTGTAGATGAGGTGTGAACATGAGTAAAAAGTTTTTAATTATTATGTCTTTTTTTATTGGGAACATTATATTTAATTATAATAATGTTTATGCTTTAGATAATGGTTGGTATATAGATAATGGTGTTATATATTATTATGAAAATAATGAAATATATAAAGGAATAAAAGAGATAAATGGTAAATATTATCATTTTGGAGAGAACTCAGGTCAATTAAAAATTGGTGATAGTAAAACATTAGATGGAAGAGTATATTATTCAGATAAATATGGAGTTATACAAACTGAATGGTATTTTAATAATAATCATAAATATTATTCTACTATAGAAACAGGAGCATATAAGGGAATAAAAGAAATAGATGGAAAATATTATCATTTTGGAGAAAATTCTGCTCAATTAAAAATTGGTGATAGTAAGACATTAGATGGAAGAATATATTTTTCAGATAAAGAAGGTATTATACAAACTGAATGGTATTCTAATAATAATCATAAATATTATTCTACTATAGAAACAGGAGCTTATAAAGGAATAAAAGAAATAGATGGTAAATGGTATCATTTTGGAGAGAACTCTTCTCAATTAAAAATTGGTAATAGTAAGACATTAGATGGAAGAATATATTATTCGGATAAAGATGGAGCTATTCAAACAGAATGGTATTCTAATAATAATCATAAATACTATTCAACTATAGAAACAGGTGCTTATAAAGGAATAAAAGAAATAGATGGTAAATGGTATCATTTTGGAGAGAATTCTGCTCAATTAAAAATTGGTGATAGTAAAACATTAGATGGAAGAATATATTATTCGGATAAAGATGGAGTTATACAAACAGAATGGTATTCTAATAATAATCATAAATATTATTCTACTATTGATACAGGAGCTTATAAAGGAATAAAAGAAATAGATGGAAAATATTATCATTTTGGAGAGAATTCTGCTCAATTAAAAATTGGTGATAGTAAAACATTAGATGGAAGAATATATTATTCAGATAAAGATGGAGTTATACAAACAGAATGGTATTCTAATAATAATCATAAATATTATTCTACTATTGATACAGGAGCTTATAAAGGAATAAAAGAAATAGATGGAAAATACTATCACTTTGGAGAAAATTCAGGTCAATTAAAATATGATTGGAGTATGACTTTAAATAAAAAATATTACTATTCTGATAAAGATGGTATATTACAAAAAGGGAATTTATTGATAGATGAAAATTGGTATTCATTTAATGATGATTATTCTTTAAAAACTGGATGGCAAGAAATAAATGGTGATTTATGTTATATTGAGAGCAATTATATTTATTATTTGGAAAAGGAAGAACAAGGATATGTTGTTCTTTATAATAAGATTAACGGTAAGTTAGTTACAGGTATATATAGAGATTCTAATAATAATCTTTGGTATTTAACTAAAGATGGAAAACGTGTTAGTGGATGGGTTTTATATAATGAAAATGTATATTATGTTGATAGTAATTTCAATGTAATAATTGGAGAAAAAAACATTGATAATGAACTTTGTATATTTGATGAAAATGGTGTATATCAAAAAAAACAATTTGTTCCTATATATTATATGCAGACTGATTCTAGATGGGCTAAAAAAAAGTATGGGTCAAGAACATTAAAGGCAACAGGATGTGCTCCTACTAGTATGGCAATGGCTTTTAGTTCTATTAAAAACTATAGTATTATGCCAACAGATGTTGCGGATTATTTATATTATTATACTAATGAGTATAATCGATATACTATTGGTTCTAGTGGTCTTGCGATTGTTGCAGCAACAGATTATTTTAAAGTTAAACGCACTCCAATTAACGATATTAATCAAATAAAGATTGCGCTTTTAAGAGGAAAAATAGTTTTTGCGGCAATGGGCGAAGGAAAGTTTGGAACAAAAGCTTGGAATCATGCTATTGTTTTATACAATTATCAGAATGGTAAGGCTTTCGCACTTGATCCTTTAAGAGATAGTAATAATGGATGGGTTTCTATTGAACAATTAATTAGAGAGCAAAGTAAAGATCCTGATGATTCAAGAGGTGGCAGTAATTTTTATATGTTAGGGTAGAGTATACTTCATGTTCTATATTTTATTTAAGATAAAAATTATATGTATTAGTAAAATGATAAAGACTTTAAGTCTTTTTTTTAGGTTTTGATGATAAAAAGTGAAAATTATTATATATGATGTTTAAAAAGAAAAGAATAATTGTGGAATTTATTTGATAATGATAAAATGTTTTTATAGGAGGAATTTTATGAGTTTATCTAAATCTAGATATACTAGTGGAATTAGATGTGAAAAATTATTGTGGCTAGATTGTTATCATAGAGAATTAGCTACTGATTTGAATAATAGTTCTGTGCTTGAAAATGGTAATGAAGTAGGGAATCTTGCTAGAGGATTATTTGGTGAATATACGCTGATAGATTTTAATAAAGGACTTGATTCTATGATTCTAGATACTAAGAAATTATTGAATGATAAACCAAATATTATTTGTGAGGCTTCTTTTTGTTATGATGGTAATTTTTGTTCTATTGATATTTTAAAAAATGATATAGATGGTGTTGAAATATTTGAAGTGAAATCTTCAACGGAAATTAAAGATATTTATATTGATGATATTTCTTATCAAACTTGGGTATTAAAAAAATGTGGTTTAAATATAAAAAAATCTTGTATTGTTTATGTTAATAGTCAGTATGTAAAAAATGGGAAATTTGATATTAAAAAATATTTTAAAATTAAAGATGTTTCTGATATTATTCGGGTAAATGTTTTTGATAATACTATTAGATTTAAAAATATTTTAGATAATACATGTGAGCCAAATATTGATTTGTCAAAAAGTTGTCATAATCCTTATGATTGTCCATATTTTCAATATTGTACTAGAGATTTACCTAGACCAAATGTTTTTGACGTAGGTTGTTCTGTAAGATTTTCTAGTAAGTTAGATAAATATTATAATAATCTTATTACTTATCATGATATTTTAGATAGTGGTGGTTTTAATGATAGAGCTTGTGAGCAAATGTTATTTGAGATAAATAATCTTCCACCTAAAATTAATAGGGAAAGTATTCGTAGTTTTTTAGATAAGATAATTTATCCTGTTTATTTTTTAGATTTTGAGTCTTATCAACCATCTATTCCTACAATTGATGGTACAAAGCCATATCAACAGATTTGTTTTCAGTATAGTCTTCATTATTATTTAGAAGAAGGTGGTGAATTGTTTCATAAAGATTTTTTAAGTGATGACTACGATGGAAACCCAATGTATGGTTTATGTGAGAGATTATGTCAAGATATACCAACAGATTCGTGTATTTTGGTATATAATGATTCTTTTGAAAAAACAAGACTTAAAGAAATGGCAGATTTATTTCCAGAATTTAGAGAACACTTATTAAATATAAAAAATAATATTATAGACTTATTTCCTATATTTAAAAAACATGATTATTATGTTAAAGAAATGAATGGAAGTGCTTCTATAAAAAAGGTTTTACCAGCATTATTTCCTAATGATTCATCACTTGATTATCATAATTTAAATCAGGTTCATAAAGGAGATGAAGCAAGTTATGCATACTTATCTTTAAAGGACTTAGATTTGGACAAAAGAGAAGAATTACGATATAATATGTTAAAGTATTGTGAGTTGGATACTTTTGCTATGGTAAAGATATATGATAAATTAAAAGAAGTTATTGAGGTGAAGGAATAATGGATTTACGTATCATGATACTTATTTTGGTGGAGTAATAAAATAGGAGAAAAATATGGAATTAATTAAGAAAAGTGATGCTTTAGATGGTTCTAATAGTGATAATTGTAAATATATAGAATATTCTTTTTCTGATAAAGATATGGATTTAGGGATTACTACTATAACTGGTAGGTATCCTCTTGATGGTTATTGTGTAAATACAGTTAGTAAAGAATTAGTATATGTACTTGATGGTGATGGAAAGATATTTTTTGAAAATGAAGTTATTGAGTTTAAAAAGGGAGATGCTATTTTCATTCTTCCAAATGAAAAGTATTATTGGGATAGTAATTATTGTATTGTTTCTTTAACTTGTACTCCTGCTTGGAGTGAGGAACAACATTTTTTAGTATCTTAAATTATGTTAGCACTCTTACTTGACATCTGCTAATTTTAATGATATAAGTAATGTATTATTAGTTTTTGCTAATAATATATTTTTTGTCCAAAATATTAATTATTGAGGAGGATTTTATGAAAATTGTTAGATTATATAATACTGTTGTATTACCAAATTCACAAATTTATTTGAGAGGAGATCGTTCAAAAAGTTTGGATGGATCTAATTTAGAAATAAATGATGAAGTTGTTATTATACTTGCTAAGAAAAAAAATATGGAGACAATTACAAAAGATGAGTTTTATGAATTTGGTGTTACTGGTAAAGTAGCTGATAAAGAGAATGGAATATCTATTATTGAAATATATAATAGAGTTAAAATTGATTATATTGATGATCTAGGTGATGGTAAATATGAGATTAAGATTACTGGATGTGATACTATTCATGATATTTCAGAAGAAGAAGAAAAAAATAGATTAAATAAAATAAAAAATGAATTAATTTCATTTGTTGGTAAATATGAATGGGGTTTATTTGCTAGAACATATATTATGCAGTGGAATACAATAGATGAAATTATGAGTGCTTTTGGAGAATTAATTATTTTACCTCCTGATGATAAATATAAATTATTAAAGTATGATTCTGATAAAGAAAGATATGAAGAAATAGAAAGAATTTTTTATGAGTATATTAATATTACAAATATAAATAATGAAGCTGAAAGTAAAGAAAAAGAAGAGACTGAAAAGTTATATCGAGAACATGCTTTGAAAAAACAAATTGAATATATGCAAAAAGAATTAGATAAGATGCATCCAGAAGAAATTAGTGATATTCAAAAGTTTGAGGAAAAGGTTGATAATTCTTTTATGAATGATCTTGCTAAAAAAGAGGCTAAGAAAGTTATTAATCGTATGAGGCAAGAAGGATCTAATTCACAAGAATATGGAATGTTATATGATTATATTGATTTTATGACTACACTTTCTTGGAAAAAGGAAAAGTATTCTGAAATAAAAATTTCTAAAGCAAAAAAAATCTTGGATAAAAATCATTATGGTCTAAAGAAAATAAAGAAAAGAATTATTGAAGAAATTGCTATTATGAATTTAACTAAAAAGCAGTCTGGAAATATATTATTATTTGTTGGACCTCCTGGTGTTGGCAAAACTTCTATTGCTTCTGCAATTGCTCAGGCAATGAATAGAAAATATGTAAGAATTAGTCTTGGTGGTATTAGAGATGAGGCTGAGATTAGGGGACATAGAAGAACATATATTGGTGCATTACCAGGCAGAATCTTGGATGGCATTAGTAAATGTGGAGTTTCTAATCCAGTCATGGTTTTAGATGAAGTAGATAAATTGAGCTCTTCTTATAATGGAGATCCTTCTAGTGCTCTTTTGGAGGTTTTAGATCCTGAACAAAATTCTACTTTTACAGATCATTATTTGAATGTACCATATGATTTAAGTGATGTGTTCTTTATTTGTACTGCTAACTCAATAGAAAGAATTCCTGATGCACTATTGAATAGAATGGAAGTAATTGAATTTAATGGATACTCTCCTATTGAGAAACTTCATATAGCAAAGAATCATTTGATTCCAGAAGTGTTATCAAAAAATGGATTGGAAAAAAATCAGTTATCTATACATGATTCTGGTTTGAATAAGATTATTTCTTCTTATACTATGGAGTCAGGAGTTAGAAGTTTAAAAAGAATCTTAACTCATTTAGCTCGAGAAGTTGCGGTAAAAATTGTTACTGGTGAAGATGAAAAAATAACTATTACTTCTAGAAATGTATCTAGTTATATTGATTCTAAAGAAATTAAACATGATATGGCAACCAAAAATAAAAAAGCTGGTATTGTAACAGGACTTGCTTGGACAAGTGCTGGTGGAGAAATACTTTTTATTGAATCTATTTTTACAAAAGGTGAAGGAAAGACTATTATAACTGGTCAACTTGGGGATGTTATGAAAGAAAGTGTACAAATTGCTATTAGTTTGGTAAAAGAGTTTTATCCAGATAAAGTAAAATTATTTCAGGAAAATGATTTACATATCCATGTTCCAGAAGGTGCTACTCCTAAAGATGGACCATCTGCAGGTATTACTTTAACAACAACTCTTGCATCACTATTAACTGGTAAAATAGTATCTGAGAAAGTTGCTATGACCGGGGAGGTTAGTTTAAGAGGAAATGTTATGCCTATTGGTGGATTATCAGAAAAACTAATGGCGGCTGAAAGAGCTGGAATAAAAACTGTTTTTATTCCTAAAGATAATGTTGATGATCTAAAAGATGTAGCAAAAGAAGTACTAGATAAACTAGAAATTGTTCCAGTTAGTGAAGTTAGTGAAGTGTTAAAAAGATTAAAATTGTATTCTTAAGAACTTATTATGAGTTCTTTTTTTAGACTTTATAAGGTATATTTTTTAATTATTAACATAGTATAATATTGTAGCAATTATTTTTTAGCACTTTTGCTTGACAAGTGCTAAAAATAGTGCTATTATTAAGATGTAGTAAGAAAGCTACAGGTATTAATTGAAAATGTGCTACCAAAATGATAACACAAGTTATGAAAGGAAGTTGATTTTTATGATGTTAATGCCAAGAATATTTGATGATGATTTTTTTAGGGATGATTTCTTTAGAGGAAAGGATAAAATGCATAGTCAGATTATGAAAACGGATATTCAAGAAGATGAACATTCTTATACTTTAGATATTGATCTTCCTGGATATAACAAAGAAGATATTAAAATTGATGTTACTAACGGATATCTTACTATTAGTGCTAAGACTAATCATGAAGAAAAAGATGAAAAGAGTAATTATGTAAGACGTGAAAGATTTATTGGAGAATGTAGTCGTAGTTTCTATGTAGGAGAAGATGTTAAAGTAGATGAAATTAAAGCTTCATTTAAAAACGGTATTTTAAATTTGATTGTACCTAAAGTTAATCCTGAAGATGAATCTCCTGAAAAGAAATATATTGAAATTAGTGATTAGTAAATTAGGAATGTCCTTGAGATATTCCTTTTTTTTTGATATAATTTGTTCTATGTGGAGGGGATGCTTGTGAATATAGTTTCGGAAGAAGAAGGTATTCGAATAGATAGTTATTTATCTTCTAAATTAGATTATTCTCGTAGTAGGGTACAAAGGCTTATTAAGGATGAAAAAATTAAAGTTAATGGAAAAACTATTAATAATTCTTATCTTGTTAAATTAAATGATGAAATATTTATTGAGTTAGAAACGGATGCTGAAATTGATATTCAAGGAGAAGATATTCCTTTAGACATTGTCTATGAAGATGATGATTTATTGATTATTAATAAAGAGAGTGGAATGGTTGTTCATCCTGCTCCAGGGCATTATTCTGGTACTTTAGTTAATGCTTTATTGTATCGTTATTCTTTATCTAGTGGGGATAGTTTTCGTCCTGGAATTGTTCATAGACTTGATAAGGATACAAGTGGTTTGATGGTTGTTGCGAAAAATGAGTGGACGCATGATAAATTATCTTCTATGATTTCTAAAAAGGAAGTGGAAAGAAAATATTTAGCAATTGTATCTGGTGTTATTAAACATGAAACAGGTACGGTTGATGCTCCAATTGGAAGAGATGAAAATAATCGACAAAAGATGGCTGTAACTGATCATAATGGAAAAGATTCTATTACTCATTTTAAAGTTTTAGAAAGGTTTTCTAATTCTACTTTTATTGAATGTGTTTTAGATACTGGAAGAACTCATCAGATTCGTGTTCATATGGCTTATATTGGTTATCCGGTTTTGAATGATCCATTATATGGAAAGGGAAAATGTACAGATTTTGGACAAATGCTTCATTCATATTCAATTCGTTTTAAACATCCAAGAAATGGGAAGGTTTTATTTTATACTATTAATCCTCCAATGGAATTTAATGATAAGCTTGATGAATTAAGAAAAAACAAAGGTTAATTATCTTTTCTTTACCTTTGTTTTTTTCTCTATATTTTTAATTATTTGATTCATTAGTTCTTTTACAGATGTTTCTTTATTATTATCAATTAATTCTATTAATTGGGTTAGAGCTTTATCTATAATAGGGTTTTCTTTGAATATTTTTTTTAATTTTAATTGATTATCTACAATCGTTGTTTTCTCATCTTTTAAAATTATTGCGTTTTCAAATGGTATAGATGTTAATCCTTCAAAACCAATGTTTTCTTGAATGTATTGATTTGTAATTGAATCATCCTTATCACATATATAATAATATACTTCTTTATTTTTATCTTTTGGTGTATTGATTGCTTTATGAAATGAGTAATTTTTTCCATAGTTACTCAATACATTTTTTAAAAATTCTAATAATGTTATTGTATCAATAGTCATTTTATTTTGTTTTTTTTCTTCTAATTGTTTTATTTTTCTTTTTAAAATTATTAATTTTATTATATTATTATTAGCATATTTTTTTTCTGTTTCTTTTAAATGCTTATTTAATATATAATAGATGTTCATTTTTATCACTTCGTTTCCATTTTATTATTATATTACTTTTTTTAGCTTTTTAAAAGGGACTTTACACATTATATAGATAAATTGACAGTGATAAAATTGTTGCAAAAATAGATAATAGAATATATGGAATTAATAATTTTGATATTTTATTATTCATTAAAGATGTTTCTTCTTTTAAAAATAATGATGTTATTAATGTTCCTAAACAGGATATAAAAGCTAAGAAATTATTTTTTAAACCAAAAAATATTATTGTATAACTTTGATTAAATATATAGTTAATTAATAATATAATTTTATAATTATTTGGTATTTCTTTCCATTTTAGGGATGATACTATATTATATATTGATATTGCTATTAAAATATATATTATTGGCCATATTATTCCATAAAAATAACTTGGTGGAGCAAAGAATGGTAATTTTATTTCTTTGTAATAATTATAATTTAATGGTATTATATTATTAAGAAACCAAGGTAATAAACAACATAAAAATAAGATTATTTTTTTTAGCATAATTTCATCTCCTCTTTTCTTATTTTATGTTTTATTGTATAATATTATTAGTTTTTTTGGAGGAATTTTATGAATTCAGATATTGTATTTGATAATAAAAACATTCTTACTATGAAATTATTACATTATTTTATAACTGAAAAAAACTATAACCCTATTATTTTGCAAGGTGTTGAGAATGAAATTTGGTTAGAAAATTTAAATGAAGAATGTGAGGTTATTCGAATTGTTTCTAATTATATTCATAATGATGAGCAATTTAATTTTGATGTTTTTAAGACAAAAAGAATTATAAAGAAAATAAAGAAAAAAACATTTTCTTTTCGAATGAATGTTATGAGTATCTTTTTAGATTTAGGTGATAATGTAAAAATGGAAATAAATGCTGATCCTAGACTACTTGCTATAAATGTTCATGATGTTGAGGATATTAATAAGAATGATATTATAAAAAGAATGTTTCCTGATTTATCTGATAAAATGGTATATGATGAAGATGGAGTGGAGTTATTTACAAAAATTACAAGTGATATTAATAAGCATAATAGAGAGGATGCTAAAAAAATAGAGAATGTTTTTAAAAATAAAGGAACTTACTTTACTTATTTCTTCATTGCTTTAAATATAATTTTTTATGTTGTACCTGTATTGTTTAATCAGTATGAGTCTATCATACTAAGCTTTTGTGTTCATGGACCTAGTATTCGTGCTGGGCAGTATTATCGATTGCTTACTGGTATTTTTTTACATAGTGATATCATTCATTTATTGTGTAACTGTTATTCATTATATATTGTTGGTTCACAGATTGAGAATTTTTTAGGAAGGGTTAAATTTTTAATTATTTATCTTTTTTCTGGAATTACTGGTTCTTTGCTGTCTATGACTTTTAGTGGTATTAATTTTTCTATTGGGGCAAGTGGAGCTATTTTTGGATTGTTAGGATCTTTATTATATTTTGGATATTATTATCGAGTTTACTTAGGAAATGTTATACGTAGTCAAATAGTTCCTGTTATTTTAGCTAACTTAGCTATTGGTTTTTTAATACCAAATGTAGATAATTTTGCTCATATTGGTGGCTTAATTGGAGGAACTATGATTACTATGGCATTAGGTGTAAAAGATAAATCTACTACTTTTGAAAAAGTTAATGGTTATATAATTACTGGAATATTTTTAGTTTTTATTATTTATTTAGCTTTTGTCTATTCCACTATAAAATAAAATGTTGTAAATAGTAGAAATATTTGTTAGAATTATTTTATAAGTAAAATGAGGTGATAAATATGCCACAAGAACAAACTACTTTGTTCAATTTAGATGAGATTGATACTGAACTTACTAGAAAAATATTGAAAGAAGTTTATTCTGCTTTAAAAGAGAGAGGATATAATCCTACTAATCAAATTGTTGGTTATTTAATTAGTGGGGATCCTGGCTATATTTCTAGTTATAAAGATGCTAGAAGTAAAATCCAAGAGATTGATCGTGCCAAAATAATTGAAATTCTTTTAACAGAATTTCAAAAAGATGAAGTATGAAATATTTAGGATTGGATTTAGGAAGTCGAACTTTAGGTATATCTGTAAGTGATTCTTTAGGAAAATTTGCTTTTGGATATGGTGTTTTGCACCATAATGAAGAGTATGATCGTTTAGTTAATGATATTAAAAATATTGTTTCTGAATTGTCAATTGATGCTATTGTTTTAGGATTTCCAAAAAACATGAATAATACTATTGGTCCAAAAGGGGAGCTTAGTTTATCTTTTCAAAAGAAATTGGAAGATAGTTTGTCTCTTCCGGTTTATTTACAAGATGAAAGGCTTTCTACAAAAACTGCACATGATGTTTTAATTGCAGGTAATATGTCACGAAAAAAGAGAAAAAAAGTGGTTGATTGTGTTGCAGCTATTGTAATACTTCAAACATATTTAGATAGGAGTGAAAAAAATGAATAATTCTAGTTTTTCTATGATAGATGAAGATGGAAAAGAAGTAAAGTATGATGTTTTGTTTACTTTTGAAAGTGATGAAACTAAGAAAAACTATATCGTTTATACAGATAATTCAAAGGACAAGGAAGGAAATATAGAAGTATATGCTTCTATCTATTATCCAGATTCTGATAATAAAAAATTGGATCCTATTACAACGGATAAAGAATGGAAGGTTATTGAGACAATTTTAGATACATTACAAGAAGAAATAAAAAATAAAAATAGTGATAATAATGAAGAGACTGAGTAGTAACTCTTTCTTTTTTTGGAGGTATTATGGTAGTTAGAAGAAAACCAAAAATTCTTTTCTTTGTATTAATTATATTTTTTATAATAATAGTTAGTTCTATTTTGTTTTATTTTTATAATATTTCTCCAGTAGATTCAAATAGTAATGAGGAAATTGAAGTAGTAATACCTGAAGGTACTAGTTCTATTGGAATTGGTAAAATATTAAAAGAAAAAGATTTGATAAAAAATACAACTTTTTTTCGGATTTATGTAATGATTCATAAAGTTAAATCTATGAAAGCATCAAATTATTTATTTCGTAAAGATATGAATTTAAGTGAGATAGTATCTACTTTAGAAAATGGGAGTTCATATAATCCTAATGTAATTATTTTAACTTTTAAAGAGGGACAACGTATAACAGATTATGCTAAAATTATAGAAAATAATACAAATCATTCTTTTGATGAAGTAATTAATATTATTAATAATAAAGAATATATTAAAAAACTTATTAATCAGTATTGGTTTATGACTGATGAAATATTAAATCCTAATATTTATTATCCATTAGAGGGTTATTTAGCCCCTAATACTTATCATTTTGATAATAAAGATGTTGCTGTTGAAGATATTATAGAAACTATGTTAAATCAAACTAATAAGGAATTATTAGCATATAAAAATATTATAGAAAATAATTTTCATTATTATTTTACTATGGCATCTATTGTAGAGTTAGAAGGTACTAATATGGAAAATCGTAAAATGATAGTTGGTGTGTTTGAAAATAGGCTTGCATCTAATATGAATTTAGGTAGTGATGTTACAACATATTATGGGTTACAGGTTGCAATGACATCGGATTTAAGTAGGGAGCAATTTTCAAGTTCTAATGCTTATAATACTAGAAGTACAGATATGATTGGAAAAATGCCTGTTGGTCCAATTTGTAATCCAAGTATTGAAAGTATAGAAGCTAGTTTAAATCCAATTAAAAGTGATTATTTATTTTTTGTTGCTGATAAAAATGGAAAAATATATTATTCTAAAACTATGAGAGAACATGAAAAACTTATTCAAGATATAAAAGATAAAGGTAATTGGATTTGGTAGATTAGGAAGGTTTTTTATGATAAATGAAAATGAATTAAAGAGAGTTAAAGAATATGCAGAATTAAATAATATTCCTATTATGACAGATGGTGGTATTACTTATCTTACTCATTATATTAAAATGCATCCTATTAAAAATATTTTAGAGATTGGTACTGCTATTGGTTATTCTGCTATAATGATGTGTTCTGTAAGAAATGATATTACAGTAACTACTATTGAAAGAGATGAGAAAAGATATTTAGAAGCATTAAAAAATATTAAAGCTATGCATTTAGAGGATAGAATTCATTTAATTTATAAAGATGCTTTGGATGTTAAGCTTGATGATAAATTTGATTTGATATTTATTGATGCTGCAAAAGCTCAAAACCAAAAGTTTTTTCTTAAGTTTGAGTCTTACTTAAATGAACATGGTACCATAATAACTGATAATATGAAATTTCATGGTTTAGTTGATAAAAATCCTGAGGATATTGAAAGTAAAAATTTAAGACAGTTAGTTCGAAAAGTTAAGGACTATAAAGAATTTCTTATTAAAAATGATGATTATCAAACGGATTTTTTAGATGTCGGTGATGGATTAGCGGTTAGTGTTAAATATTAATTATAATAAATTAGACTAGTATTAGTCTTTTTTTATTCTTTTACTATTTATTCTCTCATGTTATAATATGTTATATTGATTGGAGTGGTATGATGAGGTTACTTGTTGAATATTCATCTAAAGAAAATATTAATTATGATGTAGATGGTATTATTCTTGCTTTAGAAGATTATTCTGTTGAGAGTATTGTTTCTTTTAGTTTAAAAGAGATATGTGATATACGTAAGAAATTTCATGGTGAACTATTTGTAAAAATTAATAAAAATTTAATGAATGATGATATAGAGCCTATAAGTAAGATATTAAAGAAGTTAGATAGTATTGGAATTACTGGCATTTTCTTTTATGATTTAGCTATTTTACAGTTAAAGAAAGAACTAAATTTATCTGTTGATTTAGTATGGAATCAGACTCATATGGTTCATAATTGTCGTACTTGTGATTATTATTATGACCATGGGGTTAAATATGCATTACTTGGAAAAGAAATTACTTTGGATGAAATTTTGGAAATAATAGATAAGAGTAAAATAACTAGTATGGTTGAAGTAGTTAGTAAACCTAGTGTTGGTTTTAGTAAAAGACGTCTTTTAACTAATTATTATCATGCTATAGATGAAGATTACCATAATAGGCTTACTGTTTCTGAAAAGGTTACAGGTAGTAATTATACATTTATTGAAGATAGTAATGGAACTAGTATTTTTTTAGATACTATTACAAATGGAACAGGGATAATTCGTGATTTATATAAGAATGGATGTAAGTATATAATAATCCGTGAATATGGTATTGATTCTTTTTTAGAACTTGTTTCTGATACAAAGAAATATATTTTAGATGGATGTTGTGATGATAATTATATTGAAAAATATAAAAAGTTAGGAAATAGTACAAATTTCTTTTTTAAAAAGACTATTTATAAGGTGAAGAAAAATGGATAGAAAGAGAGTAGAGTTATTATCTCCTGCTGGGGATTTGGAAAGATTAAAAGTTACTTTATTATATGGAGCTGATGCTGTATATATTGGTGGAGAAAAATATAATTTAAGGGCAAATGCTAATAATTTTAGTTTAGATGAAATTAAAGAGGGATGTAGATTTGCACATAAATTTGGGAAAAGAGTTCATTTAACTTTAAATATTGTGTTTCATAATGAAGATATGGATGGCGTAGAAGATTATATTTCTAAGGTAGTTGATTGTGGAATAGATGCTTTTATTGTTAGTGATCCATTCTTAATTTCTTATATTAAAAAGAATTATCCTAATGTTGAAGTTCATTTATCTACACAGAACTCTACTAGTAATTACAAAGCTATTGAATATTTTGAAAAAGAGGGAGTTGACCGAGTAGTTTTAGCTCGTGAATTATCTAAAAAAGAAATAAAGGAAATAGTTGACAAAGTACATTGTGATATAGAAGTATTTATACATGGAGCAATGTGTACTTGTTTTAGTGGTAGATGTGCTCTTTCTAATTATGTAACTAATCGTGATGCTAATCGTGGTGGATGTGCTCAAGTATGTCGCTTTAGTTTTTCTAATCCTTCTCATCCTGATTTTACTATGGCTTTAAAAGATTTGAACATGGCTATTTATATTAAAGATTTAATTGAAATAGGAGTATCTAGTTTTAAAGTTGAAGGAAGAATGAGATCTTTATATTATCTAGCTACTGTTATTGGTACTTATCGAGAAATAATTGATGCTTACTATGATAATAGTTTAGATGATAATAAAATAAAAGAATGTTTAAAGAGATTAGAGAGAGTTTCAAATCGTGAAAACTCTACTCATTATTTTATGAAGGAAGCAGATTATACAGATCAATATTTTTCTGGAAGAAGTGAAGTTTCTAATCAAGACTATTTAGGACAAGTTATTTCTTATCAAGATGGCTATTTAAAAATTTATGAAAGAAATTATTTTGAAGTTGGAAATAAGGTATGTTTATTTACTCCAAGTGGGGATAGAGAAGAGTTTTTGGTAGAAGAATTATTTGATGAAGATATGAAGAGGGTTGATGTTGCTAGACATCCTGATCAGATTTATTATATTAAACATGATTTCTCATTTCCAGTTGTGGAATATTCTATGTTAATGGTTGTTTTATAATATTTAATGTAGTATTAATTACTACTTTTTTTCTTTCTTGATAAAAAGCTATTATTATGGTAGTATAATGCAAAAATGGGGGATTTTATGGATACTTTTTTACTTGCTAAAGAAAATTTAATGAAATATGAGTCTATATTATCTAATTATGCTTGTAAATATTCAGACGCTATTCGTTTAAAAAATGAAGAAGGATATGATATTCGACTTAGTTATATGCATGATGCAGATCGTATTATGTATTGTCTTTCTTATAATCGATATTTAGATAAGACTCAGGTTTTTACAAATAGTCATAATGATCATATAAGTAAAAGAATGAACCATGTTCAGTTTGTTAGTGATATATCTAAATATATTGGTAGATGTTTACTTTTAAATGTAGACTTGATTGAAGCAATTGCACTTGGTCATGATATTGGACATACTCCACTGGGTCATTTTGGAGAAGCTATTTTAAATGATATTAGTTTAGAGGTATTAAATGAACATTTTCTTCATAATATTCAAAGTGTAAGAAATTTAATGTATGTTGAAAATAATGGTAATGGTCTTAATCTAAGTATTCAAACATTGGATGGTATTATGTGTCACAATGGAAAAATATCTTCTCATTTTTATGAAGTAGAAAGAAATAAAACAGTAGAGGATTTTTTTAGACAATATCAAAGTGGTTATACAAATCCATCTAAGTCAAAAGAGTCTCATCCTATGACTTTAGAAGGATGTGTGGTACGTTTTGCTGATATGATTGCCTATCTAGGAAGAGATATTGAAGATGCTATTAGACTTGGTAGGTTAAATAGAGATGATATTCCTAAAAATATTACTAATGTACTTGGAGACACTAATGCTAAAATTATTGATACATTAAATAATGATATTATTCATAATAGTTTAAAAGAGTTAGTAAATAATCATCCTTGTATTTCTATTAGTGAAGAAGTTCTTCAAGCAATGCTTGATTTAAAACAATTTAATTATGATTATATTTATCAATATAGTATGACTGATGATTTAAAAGAATATTATCGTGATGGAATGTATATGTTATTTGATAAGTATTTACATGATTTAGAAAGTGAAAATAGTGAGAGTTCTATTTATTCTATTTTTTTAAATGAACAGAAATCTAGTTATATTGAGAATAATTCTATTAAGAGAATAGTTATTGATTATATTGCAGGAATGACTGATGATTTCTTTATAAATGAAGTTAAATCTTATCAAAAGCACTTATAATACTTGCATTTTATAAAAATATGTGCTATAATATGTCTACTTTCGGGAAACCGAGGAATAAGAGGGGGTTATTATTATGAAAGATTATACATTATTTTTGAATTCAGATAAGTATAATTTTGTTACTGGTTTTGAGATTTCTGATACGAGAGGAAAAAAGTATTTTATTAAGTATGCAAAAGGTTCTGATATGGTTATTCCACAAAAGAAGGGTATGGATACATTATCACATATTAATAATATTATGGCAAAACAGTATGAGCTTTTTGGAAGTAATATTTCTAAATTTAAATTATATAGAAACGCTTGGATTGGTGAAATGATTGCATCTACTGGCTTAGGTGTGGTTGGAGAAGTTGCCCTTTGTACGAATGGTTCTGATATTAAGTTAGTTACTGCATTAGGTATTGTATCTGTCGGTGGTGTGCTTGCAGGAGCACTAGGAGTAAAAAGAAATAATGATAAGATTCAAGAAATTGAAAAAATTCAATATCGTGATGACCATTTTGATGTTTTAGTTACATATCCTGAATATAATAATTCTTTAAGAGGGTTAAGTTCTAAATCTCATTTTCTTAATTTTAAAAACAAAAAAAATCCTGAAAATGCATTTGCTTATATTTACCTTGATAAATATAGTAAAGAAGATTTAGAAAAAATTGTTAGAAATATTCATCAAGAAAGAGTTTTACTTGGTTTAGAAGAAGCTGAGTATGATATTCAAAAGAAAGCTAGTAAAAAAACTAAATAAAAAAGCATTTTTTAGATATTGTATTCTATATTTAAATGTGCTATAATTTTGCAAGTTGAATGATTTATTCAAAATAATTAATAATTGAGGTGATTACAATGGGAAATAAAAATACAGTATATTTAACCCAAGAAGGTTTAGATGATTTAAAAAAGGAATTAGATGAATTAATAAATGTACGTAGACCTGAAAATATTCAAGCTATTAAAGAAGCACGTAGTTTAGGTGATTTATCTGAGAATGCTGAATATGATGCTGCTAGAAATGAACAAGCTCAAATAGAAGCTCGTATTAAGCAATTAGAAAAAATGTTAGAAAATGTTTCAATTATTTCAGAAGTTAATACTGACAAAGTAGGAATTGGTAATACAGTTTCTATTAAATATGTTGATGATGATGAAGAAGATCAATATAAAATTGTAGGTAGCCAAGAAGCTGATCCATTTGAATCTAAAATTTCTAATGAAAGTCCAATTGCTCAAGCTTTATTTAATCATAAAGTAGGAGATATTGTTACAGTAAACAGTCCAAATGGTAATTATGAAGTAGAAATAATTGAAATTAAATAAATTTCGACAAAAATAGTGTTATGAATAGTTTATTCTTAATGAGTAAACTATTTTTTTTGGAGATTTCTTATGAAAAAGACTATTATAACTATTTTAATATTTATTTTAATTATCATTGTTTTTATAGTATTATATCTAGAGTTTGTTCGTTTAGAGTTTATTTATGAAAATATTTCTCCTATAGTTGATAATCAAAAAACAATTGGTTTTCAGTCTATTATTACAATTGGAAAGAATATAGAAGATAATTCTTTATATATTTATTCTGATATATTAAATAAGATTTCTATGTATAATAATACTAATAATTTTATTTTATCTTTTCAATTGAATAATTATTCTAGAAATTCTTATTTATTAAAAAAAGTTTTAATTGTTGATAAAAAAACAAAATCTATTATTTATGATATTCCTTATCATGTATCTAATGGAAATACTTTTTCTTTTTCTCTTGATGATATTAATCTTCAAAAAAAATATTATAATTATCTTGTTCAAATAGAGTTGGTAAAATAACTCTATTTTTCTTCTTTTATTTATAAAAAAAACTTTCTTTATTTTTAAAATTGATTTATACTTAAGTAGGGTAGGATTAGAGGTGATTTAGATGATTATTCGTAAACCTTATGCTTTTTTAATTAAAAATTTTAGAAAAATACATATTTTTTTGTTATTTTTAAGTTTATTTATTGCTTATAAGATTTATGATGTTAATTATTTTTTAAGAACATATATGACTTCTGGGATTTATGATTCTTATAAAAATCCAATTACTTTACATATATCATTTTGGTTACTCTTATCTGTAATTCTTATTATTGTTGGGTCTTTTGCTTTACTTGTTTTATTGAATTATAAGAAGAAACCATGGAAATTATATTTACTTCCAATTATAGAATACCTTGCTATGTTTTTTGTGTTAAACATGATTAAGAGTTTTTTTGTACATTATTCTTATGATGTTAAACCAACTGATTTAAGATTTTCAACTGATTTACTTGGAATATTTATAATAATTCAATTACCTAGTATTTTATTCTTTGTTATGAGAGTGTTTGGATTAGATATTAAAAAGTTTAATTTCAATATGGAAAAAGAATTTCTAGAGTTAAGTGAAGAAGATCGTGAAGAAGTAGAAATAGGATTAAATATTGATAAGTATTCATTTATTCGTGGATATAAAAGACTTTTTCGAAATATTAAGTATATTTATTTTGAACATAAGAAGGTTTGTGATTCTCTTTTACTTTTATTCATATTTTGTATTACATTTTCTGCATTTCGGTTCTTTTTAGCAAATCGTTCTTATTCTGAAGGTGATTTTTATTCTGCTAATGGTTATACAATGCAAATTAATAATGCTTATTTTACTAATAAGGATTATGCAGGTAATATTATTTCTAATAAAAGTAACTTTATTATTATAGAGGGGGTTATAAAGAATAATAATGAACCACGTAGAATTAATTTTGATAATTTTCATCTAAAAACTGGAAATAAAGATTTTATTACTACACATAGGACTTATGAAAAAGAGTTTTCTGATTTGGGAATTACTTATGATACTGTTAAAGAAGTAAAAAGAGATGAGGAATTATCATTTATAGTGGTTTTTAAGGTTGATAAAGATTTGAATTATAAAAAGTTTAATTTATATTATCAGGAAGAGAGTGGAAAGTTACGTTTAATTAAGATGAATATTAAAGACTATAGTCAGATAGAGAAAACTGAAGTTATTGGTTTTGGTGAAGAATTTAATTTAAATATTCAAAGTAATCCTGATTTTATTATTTTTGACTCTATAAGTTTATCAATGAATGCTTCTTATTTAGTTAGAAATTGTACATCTACAGGATGTGCTGTTGTATCTAAAGATTTATCTTCGGATGGAAGCTATCAGATATTATCAATTTCTTTTGGTTCAGAGCATTATAATACAAAAAATATGATTGACTTTTTGGTAGGCTATGGTACAATTGTTTATAAGGATAGTAGTGGTGAAGAAGAGAAGTTGGAAATAGAAAATCTTTTGACTCGTTCGTATTTTGGGAAGACTGTATATTTAAAAATTCCTATTGATATTAAAGAGGAAAATATTTTAAGAATGGATTTTACTATTCGAAATAAAAGTTACAGTTATATGTTAAAATAGGAGGAAATTATGAATAAAAAGGTCAGTAAATATTTAAAACTTGGAGTTGTTTTGATTATTGTTTTTGGATTTATTTGGTTTTTGGTTATTAGTCCAATGAAAATTTTTCATGATAATGAAAAAACCTTAGAAGAAGCTGCAAAAAGATATTTTGAATTAAATAGTAGTGAATTACCTACTGGTTCTAGGGTGAAAACTATTACTTTACAGCAACTTTATCATAAATCCTTTATAAAAAAAGATTTTATGGTTCCATATTCAAATAAAACTTGTTCCGTTACAGATAGTTGGGTTAAGGTAAGAAGAGTTGATGGGAATTATAAATATTATATTTATTTAAAATGTGGAATTTTATCTTCAAATGTTGATCATACAGGTCCTACAATTAAGCTTAATGGGGATGTTGATTTAGTTGTAGGTAAGGGGGATGATTATAAAGATCCTGGGATTAAGAGTGTTGTTGATGATTCTGATGGTAAATTAAAAGAATCAGATGTTTCAGTTAAGGGAAGTGTAGATACTTCTAAGGTTGGTACTTATGAAATTACTTATATGGCATTTGATAAATTAAGTAATAAAGGAAGTGTTACTAGAGTAGTAAAAGTTGTTCAAAAGCTTAATTCAACTATTAAAAAAGATTTGAATGGAGCAACTAATTATACTGATGTACCTACTAATAATTACATTCGTATCTCTAATATGTTATTTAGAATATTTGGTGTTAATTCTGATAATGATATTATAGTGGTTTCTAATTATGATATTGCTAATGTAAATTATTCTAAATTAGATAAATGGTTAGATTATTATTATGAACATTTAAATGATAATTCTAAAAAATTAATTGTTCCTTCTAAGTTTTGTAATATGGATGTTACTGAAACAACTTTAGATACGACGGAATGTACATCTTATACAAAAAATAGAAAAGTATATATACCTTCTATTGTTGAAGTTAATAAGGCTAGTGGTGGTAATGGTAATTATATGAAACCTGCAACAATGTCGTGGATATCTAATATGAAAAAAGATTCTAAAGAAGCTTATTTAACTCGAGATATGTTTTTTGAAGACTTGTTTGGTAGAGATTTTGCTAGTTTTGATATTAATTCTAACTATGGAGTTCGACCTATGTTCACCATTAAGGGTGGAACTTTGATTACTGGTGGAGATGGAAGTTTTGATAATCCTTACTTAATTGGTGATACTAAGATTGCTTCAGGTGGAGAAAGTTTAAATAGTAGAGAATCTGGTGAGTATTTTATTGATAATGATACTGTTTGGAGAATTGTTGATATAAATAAAGATGGAACAACTAAAGCAGTTAGTGTAAATGCTATTTCTAATTATTCTTCAGAACGCTCTATGTATGGTAAAGAGCTTACATTTTATCCAATTGCTGATAAAAATGGTTTATTTATCTATAATCCTAAAGTAAATGGTAATATTGGTTATTTTGTTAATAATGATGTTTCTGGTTATATTGATACTGATAATTTACAAAAACATGATATAAGTGTTCCTATTTATAAAACTATTCCTATTTACGGAGAAGAAGTTGAAACTAAAAAGTATTCTGTTATGTTATCTGCTCCTAATATGTATGATATGTTTAGTGCGGCTGAATTTTTAGATTTTGGTGAAACATCTGGTTCTTATTGGCTTATTAATTCTTCTAAGAAAAGAAATTATGTTTCATTTGTAACTTATAATGGTATGCCTTATTCAGGTAATATAGATATGAAAAATGCTTATGGTGCTCGAGTAGTAGGTTATTTCAAAAAGGATGTTACTATTCAAAAAGGTCTTGGGACACATAAAGAGCCATATGTTGTAAAATGATTAGGTGGTAAGTATATGAAAAAAAGTAAGAGAAAAAGTAAAGTTAATAGTTCGAGAAAGACAAAGTTTATAGTGTTTTCATCCATTATATTTCTTTGCCTCTCGATTTTGCTTGTTTATAATGTATCTTCATTAAGTGGGAAAATGCATATTTCTTCGAGGGCTAGTCAATTAAATAATTATAAAGGTTTGGGTAGTGGTTATAAGACTGCTGGATGGTTGTATCTGCCTCATACAAATATTGATTATCCAATTGTCTATTCAAATGATGACACTTTGGAATATCCTGTTGAAGTTGTAAAGTATGGATGGATTGCTAATAATCAAAAGAAAAGTGAAGATATGTTGTTCATTAATGGACATAACGTATTTAACTTATCTTCTAATCCTATTAGAGAGTCTAGTGATTTTAAAAGATTTGAAGAGTTAATGAATTATGTATATTATGATTTTGCTAAAGAACATCAATATTTTCAATATACTCGAAATGGAAAAGATGAGATTTATAAAATTTTTGGTGTATTTTTTGTAAAAGCTGTAGATATTAATTACTTTTATAATGAAGGTAAAATATCTAATGATTTGAAACAGGAATTTTTAGATTATGCGTTTAATAATTCTTTATTTCATTATGATGTTGATGTTTCAGCTAAGGATCAAATTTTGTCTCTAGTTACTTGTACGAGATTTACTGATAAACAAAATGGTACTGATTTTATTGTTGTTGGCCGATTACTTCGTGATAATGAAAAAATGAATGATTATAAAATTGTCACTAATAGTGAAGTTTATAATAAAATAAAAAAAATTATGAAAGGTGTTGATAATAATGAATAAGTTTATTAAGTCAATTATATTTTTATTTTTTATATCATTTTTCAGTATAAAATCGGTTAATGCTGCTCAATGTACTGATCCTGTTTCTAATGCTATTAAGGCTCCTGCAAGTTATGATGTAACGACAAGTATTAAAAAAAATGGTGGGAATTCTACGTTTAATTATACTTTTAAAGTGACTAGTTCTGTTAAAAGTGTTAGAGATGAGATAAAAAATATTGATTATACATATGAATGTTATGATGCTACTTTTTCTAAAAATAAAAATTTTGAATATGTAGTTGGTACTCAATATACATCTGGGTCTTTCAAGTTTGATAATACTTTTAAGAAAAATATTTCATTTAATGCTCCTAATTCAGGTAATTATGTATGTATTTTTAAGATTAATTCTTATACTACTTCTGGTGGGTGTTTAGTTGATTTAAAAGTTGATGAAGTAATTGAAACTAATAAACCTTCAAAAGCTACTCTTGAAAAATGTATGTATCCTACTACTATTGATACTATTAGTGATGCTGTTACTTCTCCAATTGATTGTGGTGTGACTCAAACTGGAGATTTTGAAAAAGCTTTTTGTACTGCTAAGACAAATGCTATGAAAAATGCTAAAACTGATAAAACTAATGGAAATAAATTATATTCAACTATTTCTGATTCATTTTCTGGAACTTTGAATTTTAAATGTGATCCTAAAAAAGGTATCGAGGGTATGATTAATGGTACAATAAATCCTAATAATTACGTTAACATTAGTTATGCGTATGGCTCTAGTACTGAGACTATACCTGCAGGTACTTATAAATATCATTATACTCCTGATGTTACTACTAACGGAAAGACTATTAAGGTTACAAACAGGTGTGAAGAAGCTGTTACTATTGAATATGGTGCTCCTGTTGCCTCAAAGGCTGGGCTTTGTTTTCAATATAAAGTTAAAGTTACAAGCCGTGTAGTTTGTAGTGTAGATAAAATACCAGAGCCACCTGAAGTATCTCATGATTATTGTGAACCTTCTCCTGTTTGTGTTCATAGAGATGAAGATGGTCATTCTGTTGAATTAGATCAGGGTGGACCTAATGAAGATTTTGATTCTTGTATTAAAAATTGTGATGGAGGAAAATATACTTCTAAGTGTAGTTCTAAATGTTATAAAGAAGTATATGGAGGTTCTTCAACAAAAATGTCTTCTAGTTTAGACTTATATAATATTTCTGCTACTAAGTTGGCTAATAATAATGAATGTTTACCTGAAAAAGGTGAATCATGTAAACCATGTAAATTGGATTTTGCTAAAGCATATTATAAAAAATATCCTGTATATGAAGGAACTACACCTGGTGTTTGTACTAATGTATCTAAACCTGATATTGTTAATCAGTGCTACTTTAAATATAATTCTTCAAATGAGTTAATTTGGTATTGTCCAGATACTGTTGAAGATAATAATCGTATCTATGGTCGTTGGTATGCTTATTCTGAGAATAGTGATTGGGGTATTGTAGAACAATGTCAATATTCTGTTTATAAGGATACTGATAATGGTATTCCTAGAAGAGACCATTCTGATGGTGGACGCTGTCATGACGAATGCTATTGGGAAGTTGATTATTCTTCATGTGGTGGTACTAAATATTTGAATCCTGGTTGGGCTGAATATGATAATAAGAATAATATGAAAATTTATAATGATGCTGTTTCAAGTGCAGCTGCTTCTGCTAAATGTACTACTTCTCAAGCTACATTTACAATAAGTTCTACATATTATGATAGTGAAGAAAAGAAAAATGTTACTATTAATTTCCCTTATGATAATCAGAAAGATTTCTTAAAATCTGGAACTGATACAAGTAATAGTGCATCTAAAGGTAATACTACTTTAATTAGTTATGATGGATGCTATAAAAATATTAATCAAAAGAATTGGTATCAAGCTGAATGGAGTTTCCCTGGAAGTTATTTAGATACTAAACATAATGGTTTATCTTATGATTATAATAATACAACTAAAAATTGGGAAAAGGTTAAAGCTTTCTGTTTACCTTTAGTTGCTGGTAATGTTAATACTGAATGGTATAACTGGTTTATGACTAAAGTTATTGCTGGTAAAGAAACTTCTGTTACTTCTAATGAATATAGAGAAGAATGTCTTAGCAAAGGTGATTCAAAAGCTATTACAAAAGTTACTAATTTTACAGATACAAATTCTTTAGTATGGAATATCGTTGCTAAAACTAGAAATTTTGGATATTATAAATGGAATATTAACATATCTTGTTTCTATGCGATAAATTCTAATTCATCTACTGGTAGAATTGATAAATCTCCTTCTGATAATTCTGAGGAATGTGTTACTAATTCTGATGGTTATTCTATACGTTCAGTTGATTTGAAGAATTTGTTCCCAGATGCTAATGGTTCTAATTTAACTGATACTAGTTCTTCTGGTAGAACTCCTGGATTTAACTGGAGTGAATACGCTACCAATACTATTAATAATAGTTCTTATAGTAGTAATCCTAGCGAATATATGGCTACTGTTCAATCTTTGGGTTACAGTGTTTATGATGAAAGATATCTTGATTATTATTTTGAATTAGATAAAGCTGATTTAAATAGTTTAAAGAATCATGATTATACTTCATTTGGTGGTGAGTCTGTTAAGAGAAATAATGGAATTTACTCTTATTATAGTAATGATGTTCATCAATATGCTTCTAAAGCTCCTGGTAAAGCTACTGCTACTACATGTAATAATTTGAAGAATTATCGTGCTTCAAGTTGTGAAAATTAAATAGGAGGGTTATAAATATATGAATAAAGGTATGTTAACTGTTGGTATTATATTACTTAGTTTGATTGCATTACTTATGATAAATGTTCTTACTAATTATTCTACTGGTGGTGAATTAGATTATTATTTAGTTAAAGAAACTGCAGATGCTTCTATCGAAGATTCTTTAGATGATACTTATTATAGAAAATGTGGATTATATAGAATTGATAAAGAAAAGTTCATTGAGAGCTTTCTTTATCGATTTGCTGATAGTGTAGATAATACTAGGTCTTATAAAATAGGATTTTATGATATTAATGAAGTTCCACCTAAAGTTAGTATTAAAGTTGATTCATTAACAGTTTTATCAATTAATACGAATACGGAAGGTACTGGGGAAAAAGAAGCCGGTAATATTACTACTAGTTATGATGCTATAGTAGAATCGAAATATATTTCAGATGTTTCTACTGAGGCAGTATTGAAACAAATGAAACCTTATGATAATGATTTATATAATTATTGTAAAGTTAGTTAATTTATGAAAGGAAGAGTAAAATGGGTAATTTATCATCGAGTTTAAGAAAATTTATGCAAAATAAAAATACAGTTACTGTTTTTGGTGTTGTTCTTGGTATTATTGTTTTATATTTTGCTTATACTATGAGGATCAATGCTGCTATTAGTCCAGTTGTTGTACCTTATGCTGTTAGTCAAATTCCTGCTGGAACACAAATTACTGAAGAGATGATTGATACTAGAGAAGTTCCACCTGTTATGTTAGAGGGAGATGTTATTCAAAATATTGGTGAAATAGTTGATAAATATTCAGCTGCTGATACTGTAATTCCTGAAGGAAGTTTGTTCTATAAAAGAGCTGTTGTTGAAAAAGAACAACTTCCTGCTAATATTATCTTGTCTTATCCTAAAGGATATGTACTTTATAATTTAGCTGTTGATATTGATTCTACTTATGGTAATTCTGTTTATCCAGGAAATTATATTGATATTTATTTGAAAGCTGTTTATGCTATTCCAGATGATGCTCAAAATTTAACTCCAGAAGATATAGCAAATAAAGACAAGGTTATGTATGGGCAATTGATACAGAATATAAAGGTTTTAGCTGTTAAAGATGCTGATGGACAACCTGTTTTCCAAAATATTGATGAAAACAGAAAACCTTCAATGGTTGTGTTTGCGTTACCAAAAGAATATTATATTCTTCTTAAAAAAGCAGAATATATGAGGTCTTTTGATACAGAGTTAGTATTAGTTCCTACGAATGAAAGTTTAAAAGATGAGCCTGGAGATTTAAAAAATACTAGTACTGATTTAAAAGAGTGGATTGAAAGAATGACTTATTGGACTGAAGATTAATTGAAAGGGGAGAGCTAGATGAACGAAAATATTTTTGATAAATTAGATTTTGGACCGTTTCGTTCTTTATTAGATAATGATGATATTACTGATATTTCTTATGATAATGGTGGTCAAATTTGGATTCGTTCTCTTACTCAAGGTTCTCTTAGAGTTGAAGTAGAAGGGGCAACTCCTGAATTTGTTGAAAAACTTGCATTTCAGTGTTCTAATGTTATGGGAACTACATTTAATAATGCTAAGCCATTTTTGGATGCTGAGTCTGCTGAGTTACGTATGAACTTTGTACATCAGTCTATTGCAACAAATGGAATTGCACTTGTTATTCGTAAAACTCCAGCTAAAATTAGACTTGAAAAAGAAAAGTTAATTCAAGAAGATTATTTTACTCCTGCTATACATGATTTTTTAATTAAATGTGTAGAGGGTCATTGTAATATTATGGTTGCTGGTGAAACTGGTTCTGGTAAAACTGAATTTGTTAAGTATTTGGCAAGTCATACTCGTACTAATGAGAAGATTATTACTATTGAAGATACTTTGGAACTACATTTAGATAAAATATTTCCTCAAAGAGATATTGTTGCTATGAAAACAAATAATGTTGCGAGTTATTCTGATGTGTTGGTAACATGTATGCGTCAGAATCCTAAGTGGATATTACTTTCGGAAGTTCGTTCTGCTGAGGCTGTTTCTGCAGTTCGTAACTCAATTTCTTCTGGACACAATATTTTATCTACTATACATGCTGATAAAGCTTCTGCTATTCCATATCGTTTGTATTCTTTGATGGAGACTGATTTGGATGTTAAACAATTTTTATCAACTATTTATCGTTATATTCAGCTTGGGGTTCATATTAAAGCTTTTTATAGTAAACAATATGGTAAGTTTCATCGTGAATTAGATGAAGTCTGTGAATTTTATGTTGATGATGATAATGTTCCACGATCTAGAATTATATATCAAAAACTTATGGGTAAACCTATGATGTGTCGACCAAGTGCTCATTTGATTGAATATATTGAAAATCAAAACATTGAGGTGGCTGATATTATTAAAGATTTACCTGATGAACTTCCTATTCATTCGGTTGATAATAGCGATGAGAAAGTTGATAGTTTTAAAAATAATAGTGTTGAGACTCCTACTTTAACTAAGAATTCAGTAGTTCAAGAAAAAGCTGTTTCTTCGGGACAACCTGTTTTAACTCCTCAGCCAGTTCTTTCTGGAGTTTCTCCTCAAACTCAAGTTGTTATTCCAAATGCTAATTCTCAGATTGTTTCTTCTTCTAATTCTATTCCAGTTGTTGATAGGTTAGGTGAATAGAAAGGGGTTTATATGTATTTAACTGAATTATTAATTATTATTGTATTTGTAGTGTTTATTTATCTATATCGTAATTATAAGGGAGATAATGTTGGGAAATATATGGTTGCTCAAGTTCAAAATGCATATGATAGATTTTCCCCTTATTCTTTTAAAGTTGTTCGTGAGAAGACTAAACAATTAGGTCAAGAGTATACTCCTAGACAATATGCTATTCAGGTTACTATTTTTGCTACTTTTGCATCTGTTGTTACATATTTGTATTTTTATAATTTAATTATAAGTATTATATATGCTTTAATTGCTATTGCATTTGTTCCTTATTTAACTTATTTAAGATGTAAAAAAACTTATTCAGAGTTTTTATTTGAACAGATACAAGTTTATACTTCTAATACTATTATGGAATTTGCTACTACGCAATCTTTTGTTAAATCATTAGAAGGTGTTGCTAATTCTGGTATTTTGGAAGATCCTGTTTTGTCTGATGTTCGTCAGATGATTGCTATGAGTTATGATAATGGTACAATTGATGAAGCATTGGATTATATGAGTAAATTATATCCGTATTATATTGTAAAAAATATGCATCAATTATTTTTGCAGATTACTAAAGAAGGTGCTCAAAACTCTGCAGATTCTTTAGAAAATATGCAGATGGATATTGATATGTTAGTTGAAAGTGTTTATCGTGATAGAATTGAGAGGGCCACTTTTCATAAATCATTTTTACAATTTGGTATTATGTTGTACTTAATGGTTATGTTGGTACAATATCTTGTTGGACGTGAAACCTATTTAAATTTATTAGATCAATGGTTTGTTCAAGCTTTACTACATAGTGTTTTAGTTGTTAATACTTATTTTCTTTTAAAAGGAGAAAAATATTATTATGAGAATGTAGGTGCTGAGTAATGGAAATAATAATTGTTGGTGCTATAATATTGTTTATTCTTGTTTATAATAATACAATTGATAAAGATAAATTTTTTGCTGATAATCAGAAGTATTTGGAAATGCTTAAAGAAGATGATTATCAATTCTTAGTTTATGCTAGGTATGGAGAAGATGTTGATGTTGATCAATTATTTTCTAAAAGAGTTACAACTGCATTTGTTACTTTTTTAGTTGTTATGGTTTTCTTAATTTCTGGAAGTACTTCAGCTGAAATATTTAATTCTCAGTTTTTCTTGAATCTTGTTTTAGCAATTGTTATTTCAGTTGTAGTGTTTAAAATGCCTTATACTCAGTTAAAAGGTTATTATAAACAACATTTACATGAAATAGATGTAATGTTACCATACTATTTAAAGAGTTTGGAGATATTAATTCAACATTATACTGTGCCTGTTGCTATAGGTAAATCTATTGGTGATGCTCCAGATATTTTTAAACCTGGTCTTCGTAAAATGATTGATCAGATAAATGCTGGTGATGCAACAGTTGATCCTTATATGGAATTTGCTAATTCTTATCCTGTTAGAGATTCTATGAGAATGATGAGACTTCTTTATCGTTTAGGAATTGGTTCTCAAGAGAGAAAGCAAGAAAGACTTATGATGTTTTCTCGTACTGTCTCTTCTTTACAAAATAAAGCTAGAGAAGTTAAATATAAAGAAAGATTAAATCACATGGAAAGTCAAACTATGATAATGCTTGTTTGCACTGGAGTTGGAGTTATGTTAATGATTCTAATTGCTATGATGAATATGTTTTAGTGTAAATTATGTAAAAATAAATTGAAATATTAAGTTTATTTTGTTATAATTAATTTAAGGTAAGAAAGGAGTGATTTAAGAATGAAAGCAGCTACTGGTGAATTAAATTTAACTGTTATTACTTTAATAGCTATTGCAGCAGTTATTGGTTTCTTTTGGATGATGTGGCCTAATATTCAAAAAACAATTAATAATCAATGGAATGATGCAGCTACTAATAATCGTAATACTCAAAGTAGAAACAGTCGTTAATAATTGATTTTCTTTTGAGGTGATTTTATGCAAGAAGCTTTTGGTGGTTTATTAAATGTTTTTTTACTAGCTATTTTTTTAGCAATTGTTTCTGGTATATTAGCAATTTCTGTTAATTACATTAAAGCATTTCGAATGAAGAATTTTATTATATCAACTGTTGAACAGTATGAAGCATCTTCTTGTTTTAAAGATTCAGCTACAGCATGTTCAAATGAAATTCTTAAGAAAGCTCAAACAATTGGATATAGTAAAACTAATTTAGTGTGTGATAATGGTTATTCTCTTGATTTTAATGAGTTATTTTGTTATAAGAGCGTATTCCATTCTACTGGAAAATATTCTTATACTGTTGTTACACAAGTAGATTTCGGGATTCCTGTAATAAATAATATATTGGATTTTGATTTTTTTCAGGTTCATGGGGATACCCGTGTTATTGAGGTTTCATAGAATAAATGAGGTGTTGAGATGAGAGATGCTCTTGGTGGAACAGTTAATGTTGTAATTATTGTTATGTTTATTGTTATAGCTTTGGGATATATTACTTTTAATATTAATTATACCAAAGCTTTTCGTGTTAATGATAAGATTGTTTCTTTATATGAACAATATAAAGGAAATTGTTTAGGTAATTCTAGTTGTGCTAAACAAATTAGTCAGTATGCAAAAGATCTTGGTTATCAGACAGATTTAAATTTTTCTTGTCCTAGTGGTTTTTCAAAAAAACAAAATATTTATTGCTTAAAAGAGGTTGGTGTAAAAAGTAGAAGTAATGCATCTTATGTTAATGAGATTAATTCAAAATATTTTATTATTGTAACTAAAACTAAATTTTCTATTCCTGTTATTAATTATTTTCTGGATTTAGAAGTTTTTAGTGTTCGTGGTAGTACAAAAACTATAATTATTAAATAGATAGGGTGTTGTTAAATGAATGTGATTGTTTCTAATACTCAACAGAATGCTTTAGCTAATTTAGATATTGATGTTATTAAAAGTATTAGTGGAGAATATGATGTTACTGAAATAGTAGAAATGTTTAAAAATTTCTTTTATAGTAAGATGATTTTAGATGTAACAGCATTAAAAAAATATAATGATATTAAGATTTATGAAGTTTTAACAAAAGGTCTTGATCCTGAAAAGATTATTTTTTTATTGCCTGAAGGAAGTAATTTATGTACACCTAATTTTTTATCTCAATTAATTAGTTTTGGTGCTTATAATTTTACAACTAATTTAAATGGTATAAAATATTTGTTAAAGAAACCTAATACTTTACAGGATGTAGAAAAAATTACTAAAATGTCTAATATTGAAAAATCTAAAGAGACTGGTGCTGCGACTGTTGCAACTGTAACATCTAAAGTTGATAATGGCACTACTATTATTGGTTTTCGTAATGTTACAGATCATGCTGGTGCTACTACATTTATTTATATGTTGAAGAAAGAATTGGCTTTAGCATTTGGTTCTAATCAAGTAATTGCTGTTGAGATAGATAAGAATGATTTTTCATTATTTGGGGATAAAGATATGTTTTCAATTCGTTCTTCTGAGATTCAAAGTACAATTGATAAATATAGTAATATAAATTTTATACTAGTTGATTTAAATAAATGTTTGGATGATCATTTTTGTTCTGATGTTATATTTTTAATTGAACCTAGTACTATTAGATTAAATATGTTAGTTAGAAATAATAGGGGAGTATTTGATACTTTAAGAAATTCTAAAGTTGTTTTGAATCAAAGCTTATTATTGAATAATGATGTGTTTGATTTTGAAGGAGAAGCTGGATTAAAGGTATTTTATAATATGCCTCCTTTAGATGAGAGAAAGAGAAATGCTATTTTAGTTGATTTTCTTTCTAAGCTTGGTATATTACATGAGCCAAGTCCTTCTACAAATTCAAATCGTATATTTGGTTTATTTAGAAGATAAAGTTGACTTTTATTTTTATAAATATTATAATTGTTTTAGAAGGAGAGGGAATTATGACGAATTTATTTTTGATTGCGGATGCTGAGTGTGGTGGATTATTACCATTAGTTAAGGTTTTAGCTGCTGTTATTAGATTGTTTTGGATTCTTATTCCTGTTGGATTAATTATTTATGGAACAATTGATTTAGGTAAAGCAGTAATTGCTAGCGATGAAAAAGAGGTAAAATCAGCTCAGAGTCGTTTAATTAAAAGATTTATATATGCTGCAGTAGTATTTTTTGTTCCTATTTTAGTTGGAGTTGTTATGAATATTGTTGCTGCAGGAGAACCTGGTGATACTGATAGTTGGTCATCATGTTGGAACCATGCTTGGGAAAGTTAAAAAATAGTAAACTTTAATTGCTATTTTTTTTTTGTTTTGTTATACTTATTATGATATAATATATTGCGGGTGATTAGGCATGTCAAAAAAATTGATTTTTTTTCTATATATTTTTAGTGTTCTTTTAGCTTTTATCCCTTTAAAGGTAAATGCTATAGAACTTCATGATGTTACTGATAATTTTTATATTTTAGTTAATAATACTACTAATCGTTCTAATACTACAACTTCTCAAGATATGGATTGTGATGGATCTAATTCTATACTTGGTAATCCAGAAGATGAAAATTCTGTTGCTTGGTTGTTACAGCAGATCTTTAATTTTATTAAAATAGTAGGTCCTATTTTAGTAGTAGTTTTAAGTAGTATAGATTATGCTAAAGTTATTATTCAAAGTGATGATGAGTCTATGGGAAAGGCAAATAAGAAGTTAATGTGGAGACTTATTCTTGCTGCTTCATTATTTTTTATTCCTTTATTAATTCAAGTTTTTCTTCAAATGTTTGGATTTACTTCTGATGCTACTTGTGGAATTCGTTAATAATTGAGGTGATTTTATGACAGATAACAGGAATGCAGGTATATTATGGGATGCAGTTAGAGCATTTTCATCATTATTAGATCATGCTGTTTATGGTCTATTAAATATAGTATATCAAGTATTTTTTAATATTACTTCTGTAGATTTATTTCAGAATGAAGTAATGATGAGATTTTTTGGACGAGTACAATTAATACTTGGTGTTTTTATGATGTTTCAACTTGCTATGACAATTTTAAAAGGTATTGTTGATCCTAATTCATTTACAGATAGTAAATCAGGAGCAGGTAACTTAGTTTATCGTGTTGCAGTTTCTTTAATTCTTTTAACTGTTTTAGTTCCTATAAGTACTCCTGGTAGAAATGAATTTGAAAAAAGAGTAAATAATAATGGTATTTTATTTGGTACTTTATATTCTTTACAATATCGTATTTTAACTAATAATACTATTGGTAAGTTAATATTAGGTACTACTGAAGATAATAGTTCTTTGATTTCTACTGGGAATCAAAAAGATGATGTTCAGTATTCTTCTCGTGTTTTTACAGCGACTATTTTAAGATCTTTTTATCGAATTAATTTAGTTGAAGAAAGTAAACGAACTCATGTTGATGGAAAAGAAGATGAAATGATTAATGCTAATCGTATGTGCCAAGATATTGATGATACAACTTTAGCAGCTTATACAAAAGTTGATGCTGATGTTGGAGAAATTGTAAGTAGTGTTAATGATACCTGTGGAGTTATTAATAAGAAATATGCATTTTATTATTGGGCTTTTGTTTGTCCAATTATTGGTATTATATTTGTTGTTGTATTTTTAAGTTTTTGTGTAGATATTGCTATACGTACTGTTAAATTAGCTATATTGAGACTTATTGCACCAATTCCAATTATTAGTTATATGGATCCTAAAGGTGGAAAAGATAGTGCATTTAGTGCTTGGGTAAAGACTTTAACTTCTACATATTTAGATTTATTTATACGTCTAGCTGCTGTTTACTTTGTATTATTTGTTATTCAAGATATGATTTATTCTGGAGTTCGTATTAATACTAGCGGTGGAATGGTTGGAGCAATATCATTTATTATGATTTGGCTAGGTTTATTTATCTTTGCTAAACAAGCTCCTAAATTTATTAAACAAGCTATCGGTCTTAAAGAAGATGCAGGTGGAGGTTTCTTCAGTGGACTTGGAGGACTTGCTGTTGGGTTAGGTGCTATTGGGTCTGCTGCTTCTAACTGGAAAGCAGCAAGTGAAGAAGGAAAGGCACTATATGGTGATGGGAATCATCCTATATTAGGGAATCCTTTAACTAATTTTGCTAGAAATGCTGGCTCTGCAATAGTTGGAGGAATAGCAGGTGCTTATACAGGAGTGAATGCCATGAGTGGAAAAGATCCTAGCCTTAAAAGTGTATTAGATGCTCAGAGTCAAAGAAATGCAAGACGTGCAGCTCATTCTACTTTACCTGGAAGAATTGCCGATTCTGCATATGGTATGTTTACGGGTGAGTCTCTTGCGACAAAAGGAAAAGAATCTTTGGATGCTAATAAAAGTGCTTTTGATGAGTTGAAAAAATATAAAACAACTGCAGAGGAAGAAGCGTTAAAGCAAACAAATTATTATGGTAGAGCATCTGATGGTAGAGATTTCAACTATGAAAAATTGTCAGCTGCATTAAAGCGTGCAAGAGGTTCTGGGGCTTCTACATTTGATTATGATGATGGAACTCATGTTTATACTGGCTTGAGTACAGATTTCTATGATACTAATGAGATGAATGATATTAAAACAGGACAAACATCTAATTATGTTCGCGATCAACAAAATGGCGTTGGATATGATGGTACTACAGCTACATATAGTAGAAATGGTACTTTGATGAATCAATGGGAAACTACAAAGAAAGCTGTTCATGATGCTGGAATTGATAAGGTTGATCCTAATTCAATAGATCCTACTACAGGTGCTCCATTTGCTGCTTATACTGATGGAAGCTATGGTGGAGCAAAAGCGGCAATGGGTAGAGCCAAGACTGCGTCTACTCAACAATCAACTGACATGAGACAAATTATGCGTCGTGCTAATAATCAACAGAAAAAGAGTTAAGGGAGTGTGATATATAGTGTATGATCAGTATTTGATACCGGCAAATACGAAGAGGGGTAAGTTGATACTTGGATGGTTTCGTCCATTTGATTTGATATTGTTTGGTACTGGGATTTTAATGACTATGATATTTCTTGCTTTTATTCCTATGGATAATGTTATGATTACTATTATTGTATTAGCTCCTGCTGTTATTACTGGTTTTTTGGTTGTTCCGGTACCTTATTATCATAATATATTAAATATTGTTGTTGAAATGTATCAGTTTTATACTGGTAGAAGACAGTATCTTTGGAAAGGTTGGTGTTATAAGAGTGGCAACGTCAAAAAAAGGGGCAAGTAGTCCTTTTACTGAGGATTGGTTACCTATTCGTTCAATTCAAAATAATATGATTGTTACAAGGGATAATTATAAAGTTACAGGGGTTAAGATTACTCCTCGTAATATCTTTATTTTGGATCCTGAGTTACAAAATAATATATTAATTGGTCTTCGTAATTTCTATAATACGATTGATTATGAGTTTTGGTTGGTTGTTGCTGATCGACCTGTAGATATTTCTGTATATATGTCTCAAATGCAATTACTACTTAATGATACATCTTCTCCTGCGGTTCGTAAGCTAATTATGCAAGATATTGAAAAAGGGGAAACATTTATCCGTAATAATGTTGTTGATACAGAGTATTATTTCTTATTTAAGGATAAGAATGTTGATTTACTTCAAAAGAGGGTTCGTCAAATGATTAATGGACTTGCGACTTGTGGTTTAAATGCAAGTTTAGTTAGTAATGATGATTTAAGGTTAGTGCTTGATAATTTCTTAAATGGAGGAAGCACTACTGAGTTTGGAACGGTGATGCCAGTATGAGTACAGGAATAAGAAGTCAAATAGCTCCTAAAGGATTACATTTTACATCTTCTAGTGAGTTTTATATTAGTGATCATTATGCTACTATTTTAACGGTTGTATCTTTTCCTAAATATATTATGCCTGGGTATTTATCATCTTTAACAAATATGAGTGGTATTAAGGTTGTCGTAAAACATATTCCGGTACCTGCTCAAGATATGCAGAAGATGTTAAATAAACAAGTTGCTGAATTGAAACAACGTTATCAGGATGAAAGAGATCAAACTGTTAGAGAGAGAATTCGTCAGGATGCTGAAAGTTTGGAATATTTTACTTCTATGATTGCAGGATCTCAGGCTAGAAATTTTGATTTTCAAATGCATATTATGATTACTGCTAATACGAAGGAAGAATTAGAGCTAAAAAAATTAAATGTTAAGAATTATCTGGATGCGATGGAGTTACGTGCTATTTCTTTAAGATTTGAACAAGAAAAAGTACTTAAGTCTATTTTACCAATTTTTCCTGCTCAGGATATTGAACAACGAATTGGTACTCCAATTCCTTCTGTTACATTAGCTGCGATGTATCCATTTATTTTTGATAGTATTAAAGACCCAGGATTATCTACTTTACTAGGTGTTGATTTTTCTGGAGGAGTTATTTTATTTAACCAATTTTTATATAAAATTCGTAAAGAAAATAATCGTAATAATGCTAATATGATTATTTTAGGTACTTCTGGTTCTGGTAAAAGTACGGCTGCTAAGTTACTATTAAGAAGTCACATTCGTAATGGATGTCAGATAGTTATTATTGATCCAGAAGATGAGTTCCGTGAAATTACAAATGCTTTTGGTGGAGATACTGTAGATATAGGTAAAGGTGGAGAATTTGGTTTAATTAATCCATTAGAGATAGTTATAGATGCTGATGAAGAGGAGATTAAACAGGGACTTGGATATACTGTTTTAACTCGTACTTTACAGTTTTTAAAAGCTTTTATGAAGTATTATGATCCTTCTATTGAGGAAGATGTTTTAACAATGTTTTCTGAGATAGTTCAAGATACTTATAAGAGGTTTGGTATTGATTTTAATACTGATTTTTCTAGATATACTTCGCAAGATTATCCTACTTTTAGTGATGTATATGCTACTATTAAAGGTCGTTTAATGTCTATGACTGATCAGACTCAAGAAAGAGATATTATGGAGCGTCTTGAATTAAAGGTACGTCCTATTGTTAAGGAATTAAAATTCTATTTTGATGGACATACAACTATTCGTAAGGATAGTGATTTTATGGTATTTAATATTAAAGAATTAATGAATAGTGATTCTACTGTTAAGAATGCTTTATTCTTCAATGTATTAAAATATGCTTGGGGTTTATGTTTAGATTTTAATGTTGATACGGTATTAATGGTTGATGAAGCACATGTATTGTTAGGAGACAATAATGCTTTAGGAGCTGATTTTTTAGCTCAAGTTCAAAGACGTGCTCGTAAATATAATACTGGTACTATCATTATTACTCAACAACCTAGTGATTTTTCTAATCCAGCTGTTATTACACAGGGTAAAGCTATTTTTGATAACTCATCTTATTATCTTGTAATGGGTCTTAAAAAACAAGCTGTTGATGATTTATCTTTATTAATTGATTTAAATGAGAGTGAGAAAGAAAGTATTAAGCGTTATTCTCAGGGTGAGGCGTTGTTTGTATGTGGAAATAGACGTATGAGAATAAATGTTGCGGTTACGCAAGAAGAATTAGATTCCTTTGGAGTTGGTGGAGGTTTCTAAAAGAAGTAAGGAGGGATTCCAGTGGCATATCAAGCTAATCGAGATGGTAGCCAAATCGATAAAAATGTTGATGCAGAACGTGTTCATATGGCTGCTAAAGTATTAAAAAAATCTCCTAATCCTTACGTTAGGGCTGCTGGAATTACTGCGGATGTTGCTCATAAAGTAACTGGTGGAAGAAGCTCAAAATTTATTGCTTCTAAGATGCCAAAAGATTTGTCTGGAGGACAAGATTTAGGAAAAAAATTAAGAGATGCTGCTTCTTTAAGAGGATTTCAAAGTGTTCCTAAATCTTCTAATAATTCAGAAGATAAGCAGGATGATAAGTCTCCTGCTTCTTCACGTTCTTCTAAAGATTCATCGAAAGGGTCATCTAATGATTCATCGAAAGGGTCATCTAATGATTCTTCTATTGATAATAAAAAAGATAAAGATAAAAAAGATAAAGATAAAGATAAAAAAGAAGATAATCCGGCTAAAGGAGTATTATCTTTTCTTGGAAAAGCTGCGCTGTTTAAAGTAATTATAGCTTTAGGAGTTTTACTGATTTTTGCAATTATAATATGTTTAATTGTAAGTGCATTTTCTGGAGTACTTGGAGATTTTAATGATGCTATTGGAATAAATACTGTTTTGGGTGGAGAAACTGGAAATGTGAATTTTTCACCAGCAGATAAAGCACAACAGGATTTTTATGAGAGAGTAAATAAAGTAAAACTATCTTTTCAATCTCAAGGAAAGAATGTTGATCCTTTGAAGATAGTTGCGGTTTTTCATGTATTAAAAAAAAATAAAGCTAATATTGATTATTCTACTATTACTTCTTCTCAAATTGAAGAAGTAGCTAATAGTATGTTTTTAAATAATCAATATGATGAGACTATTTTTAAATATAATTTAAAAAATACTATTATTCCTAAATATTTACCAAATAGTTCTACTGATATTATAATTAATGAAATTTTTAAGTATGTTTCTGATTATAATGATCTGGTTGGAGCTACTGATGTTAATGCTAATTCTAATTCTAGTTCTAGTTCGAATTGTGTTTCTACTGATACTTGTACTTATTCTTTGAAGGGATTTTCTATTCCTGGAAAGGGAAATATATCAGAAAATTTAAATATATCAAATTTATATGTTCGTCTTATGCAATGTGGAATTGGTAATGGACATAATTATGGTGGTACTTTTGGAAAGGCATTAGAAAATGAAGAATTAGTTCCTTTTGAAAAATATATTCTTGGAGTAGCTTATCATAAATATGAATCTGGTACTCCAAGTGAAGCTATAAAAGCTCAAATGGTTGCGGATAGAAGTTTTATTCTAGCAAGACATGCTGATTTAGGTGGTTGGAGAACTTTAAAAAAAGAAAATGGTAGGTGGATATTACAAGCTGCTAGTTGTACCCAAGACAGAGTTTATTGTGATCCAGATAAAGGTTGTTCTTCTAATGATGTAGAATGGGGAATGGTTCATAGTGGTTTAAATAATGCTAGTGGATATTCTAAACAGCCTCTTTCTGAGTTATCTCCTCTTAGAAGTCTTGCAAAAGAAGTTGCTGGTGAAGTTCTTGCAAATAAAGGTTATGTTGTATATACAAATTCAAATTCTAATGACTGGAATAAGTTTGTATCTTTGGCAAATAAAGGATACAATTATAAGCAAATTTTAATGGAAGTCTATAATCAAGGAAATCGAAATTATGGTGTTAGTACTTTATTAAAAGGAAGTTGTAGTAAGACTACTAGTTGTCAAGCTAGTGGAGATTATGCAAGTTGGAGACAAAATGAAGGACCTTGGGTAAATGTTAAACTAGGTTCTAGCGGAAAAACTATTAAACAGATAGGATGTTTAGCTACTTCTGTAGCAATCTTGATTGCGAAAAGTGGTGTTCAAACTAATGTTACTCCTTTTAATCCTGGTACGTTTGTTGAAGCAATGAGTAAAGTAGGTGGATTTGGCAGCTCTGGAGATATGATGTATGGTCCTGTTAGTTTTGTTGCTCCAAACTTTCGTTATGTAGGTAGTCAAAATGTTTTAATTTATCCTGAACAGATGAAACTTAATAAACTTATTAATTTACTTAATAGTGGATATTATGTTGTTGCTGAAGTAAAAGGAAATACTGGACAACATTGGGTAGCAATTGATTCTGTACAGAATGGTGTTATTAATATGATGGATCCAGGTACTAATTATACTAATATGTGGAAAGCTTATCCATCTAGAAATACTTCTAGGTTTGTATATTTTAAAGCTAATTAGGAGATTTTATGAGAAAGAAAAGTACTTATATTATTTTAATTGTAATTCTTCTTTTGTTTTTTTTGATAGTTTTTTACTTTTTTGGTATTGATTCAATAAAAAAAGCAAATGAAAAGACTACTCTTATTGTTGGTAATCGTACTATTTGGACTTTAGAAAATAAAAAATGGAAAATGGTTCCTGTAGAGTATTTTAATAATTATTCTTGGAAGAAATTTCATGTATTTTTTAATCAAGAAGAAAAAGGTCAATATGATTTATGGTATGATGATGATTGGTATTTTTTTGATAATAATAAAAATAGTATTTTACTGAATGGAGATTTATTAGCTTATCAGTCTAATCATCAGATTGATGTTTATCCTTTTGAGTTAGAGGAGGATATTACTAATTTAGATCTTGTTTATTCTTATTTGGATGAAAATGGTATAAAAACAAATGATTTTACTAGTTTTTATCAAATTCCTTTTGATTTTGATAATGATGGTATTTTTGAGACTTTTTATGTTGTTAGTAATGCTTTTCCAATAGATTTTTTGCCTAATATTATTTTTTCTCTTGTATTTATGGAAAAAAATGGTATAATATATCCGATTTATACTGATATAAGTAAAAGTGAAGTTTTTAATGGATGTAAACCATATTTTTATTCATTTTTAGATATCGATATGGATAAACAATCTGAGTTTATATTAAGTTGTAGTGCTTATAGTGTTTCTTCTACTACTGATATGTTATATCAATTTAATAATGGACAGTTTCAAATAATTGTTTCAAATCAATAGTAAGTGACATTTTTTTGAAATAAAATTATAATTGTAAAAAGGGAGTGTTTTTTGTATGAAATTTAAATTTCGTGCGGATGCAGAAGATTTATTGATATTTGTCATATTTGCTTTTTTCTTATTGTATATTGTTGCTATTATGGTAGTAAATGTTCATACTTTTGCAACTGATGGTCATTTATCTGGTATTAATCCTTTTCCTGCATTTTCACCTGAATATATTGGTTCTACTTTGATTTTATTTTTCTTGGCCGTATTAGGTTTATTTGCTAGTGTTAGTTCTATGTTTTTTGATCGTGAAAAAGGACTTGGTATAACTACAAATAAAAAAGATAAAGGATATTCTAGGTGGGCTAAAGATAAGGAAATTAAAGAGGAATTAAAATGTGTTCCTATAACTGCAAAAAATGCAAAGGAAGCAGGGGTTCCTTTAATTTTAAATGATAAAGAGATGTGGGTTGATAATGGGGAATATCATTCTCTTGTTATTGGTGCTACTGGTTCTGGTAAAACTCAAACTGTTATTTTACCTATGGTTCATTCTCTTGCTAAGGCTAAAGAATCTATGATTATTACAGACCCTAAGGGTGAAATATATGAGAAAACATCTAATATGTTACGTGCTAGAGGATATCAGATTTTATTATTAAATTTCCGTGATCCTCAAAATGGTAATGCTTGGAATCCAATGACTTTACCTTATCAAATGTATAAGTCTGGTAATCAAGACAAGGCTATTGAGTTATTAGATGACTTAGCTTTGAATATTTTGTATGATGATTCTAATAAAAATGCAGACCCTTTTTGGGAAAAAACATCTGCTGATTATTTTTCAGGAGTTGCTTTAGGTTTATTTGAAGATGCAAAGGAAGAAGAGATTAATATTAACAGTATTTCTTTAGCAACTACTGTTGGTGAAGAAAAATTTGGTAGTTCTACTTATATAAAAGAGTATTTTAATGCTAAAGATCCAAATAGTGCAGCATCTATTAATGCTTCTTCTACTATTATGGCTCCTTCAGAAACAAAGGGTAGTATTTTGTCTGTTTTTAAACAAAAAGTTAAATTATTTGCATCTCGTGAGAATCTTTCAGAAATGCTTTCTCATTCTGATATTGATTTGGAAAGTATTGGAGAAAAACCAACTGCAGTATATATCGTTATCCAAGATGAAAAGAAAACATATCATTCTCTAGTTACAATTTTATTAAAGCAAATTTATGAAACATTAATTTCTGTTGCTCAAAAGCATGGTGGAAAACTTCCTATTCGTACTAATTTTTTACTAGATGAGTTTGCTAATATGCCTCCCTTGAAGGATGTTACTACTATGATTACTGCAGCTCGTTCAAGACTTATTAGATTTACTATGATTATTCAGAACTTTGCTCAATTAGATGATGTTTATGGTAAAGAAGAGGCTGAAACAATACGTGGTAACTGTGGTAATATTATTTATTTGATTACTACTGAGCTAAAAGCTTTAGAAGAAATATCTAAGATGTGTGGAGAGGAAAAGTCTAAAAAAGATGCTAAGACTGCATCTACACCTTTAGTTACTGTTTCTGATTTGCAAAGAATGAAACAATTTGAAGTTATTATTCTACGTATGAGAAAACAACCTTTTCGTACTAAGTTTACTCCATATTTTAAATTAAATTGGGGAGTAAAATATGCTCCTGCTAAATATCCAACTCGTAAAAAGGAAGAGGTTCATACTTTTGATATTAAAGAATTTGTTAAAAATCAAAAGAAGAAGAAATTACTTGAGATGATGAATGCTAATGATGATAATGATTCTTCAGGAAGAAATAGTTCTCTTCCTCCTGGTATGCCTCCGTTTGGGTTTCCACCTCCTATGGGAAGTTCAATGGGTGGTGGGCCTAATTTTCCTCTTCCAGATTTTTTAACTGGTTCTATGCCTAAGAGACCACAAAGAGATGAGGATATTTCTAATCCGTTTAAATCTTCTAATAGTGGGCGTTCTCCATTTCCTGATTTTGAAACGTTTAAGAGGGAAATGGAAAAGAATTCTTCAGTTAATCCTTTTGCTAGTGATGGACCTTCTTCTGTAGCAACTCCATCTAATAATTCAGATATTTTGTCTGATAAAAAGGAAACTATTTCTGATAATAAAGAACCTATTCAGGATGCTCAAGTTTTATCTGATAGTAAAAACACTTCGAATAATGATTTGGATTTGGGCTTTGATGTTGATGAATTGGTTAAGAAGATAGATGCTAAAATAGCGGAACTTGAAGAAGAAGAAAAACGTGAAAAAGAAAAACAAGAAAAACAAAAACAAGATTCTATTGTTTCTACTGACAATGAATTATCTGAATCAAATAGTATTGAACAATTATATGAATCAGAAAAGAACACTTCTGATAGTGATAAGGAAGAGTTGCCTCCAACTATTGTTAATCCGGTTAGTTCTTTAAGTTTAGAAGATGATTCTGATGAAGATGATGATTTCTTTGATGATTTTTTTGATAGTTAGAAAGAACTTTAGAATAGTTTTTTCTTTTTTTTAGTTCTTGATATTCTTTACAATAAAATTTTTTCATACTATAATTATGTTATTAGAAAGGGAGTTAATTTATGACTAATAAATTTAATATTGTTAAAAAGCCTAAAAAATCTGATGATGAAGATGTTGAAGATTTAATGGATGAAGATGATTTAGATGAAGACGATTCATATGATACTGGTGATTTTTTGAAAAAGAGAATGTTTCGTTTTATGGGGCTTATTATTATAATAATGGTAGTGCTTCTAATTATTTTGTATATTGCATCTATGTTTTCTCATAAGTCATATACATATGAAGAAATTGAAAAAATTATGAAGGAAGCTGCTGTTTCATATTTTAAAGATTATCCAGAGTATTTACCAGTTAATGAAAATAGTATTGTTGAAGTTGATGTTAATAATTTAGTTGTTGCTGATAAAATGAAAGATTTGTCTGAATATACATCTAAAGATGATGTTTGTACAGGAACTGTTCAAGTTCAGAAGATGCCTTCTAATTATGTTTATGTTCCATATTTAAATTGCGGAGAGAGTTATTCTACTGTTGAACTTGCTAAGAAAATATTAAGTGAACAAGAAATTGTTACAACTGGTTATGGTTTATATTCTAATAAAAGTGGTCATGTATATCGTGGTGAAAATGTTAATAATTATGTTAAACTAGGAAAAAGTACATGGAGAATAATTAAAATTACAAATGATAATATTATTGTTTTAATTCATAGTGATGGAATGAGTTTTAGTCAGCCTTGGGATGATCGTTATAATACCGAAATTGGTTATGAATCTGGTATTAATTTATATAGTGCAAGTCGTATTAGTGAATATTTACAAAAAGTTTATACCAATCCTTCTTCTAAGAAAGATGAAGATATTTTAACAGATAATGATCGAGCAAAAATGGTTTCATTTGATGTTTGTGTAGGTAAGAGATCTTCTACTAGTGATGTAAATGATAATAGTCTTGAATGTAGTGAAACTTTAAAAAATCAAAAGATGGGACTTTTATCATTATCTGATTATATTTATGCTAGTAGAGATCCAAATTGTAAGTCTGTTTCAACAAAGGCTTGTAGAAATTATAATTATTTAGCTTTAAAGAAAAGTTGGTGGTTAGCAACTGCAGATTCAGAAGATTCTTATTCTGTATATTCTGTTTCTAGAAATGGATATATTAAGAAAGAGAGTGCAAGTAATTATGCTTTAGTTAGACCAGTTATTTACTTAAATAGTAATGTTTTATATGATAGTGGAAATGGAACTGCAGAAAAACCATATAAAATTAGATAAATGGGAGTCTATAATAATATAGATTCTTTTTTTTTCATTTATTAAAATAGGAGGTTAGTTATGAGACAAATTACTATTCAAGAATTATTACGTTTAAAACCTTATAATGTAATTGATATTAGATCTAAATCTAATTTTTTATCTGGTCATATTTTAAATGCTATTAATATAGATTATTATAAACTTATGGAAAGACCTGAATTATTTCTTAATAAAGATAATATTTATTATATTTATTGTGATTCTGGTATTAAAAGTAAAACTGTTACATCTTTTTTAAATTCATTAGGATATCATACAATCCATATTATTGGAGGATATAAAGCTTACTTGTATCAAATTTAATTTTATACTATAATTACTATAGGTATTATAGAAAGAGGATTTATATGAATTATGTTATTATTATTTTATTAGTTATTTTAATTATTCTTACTATTTTGTCTCTTTTAAAAAATATTAACGAGGCTAATATTACTGAGAGACTTGGAAAATTAGAAGTACAATTATTAAAAGAGATGGGAGAATTTAAAAATGATTTAAATAAAAGTTTAGGGGATGATTTTAATAAATTAAATGAACAAGTTGAAAAAAGATTATTACTTATTAATGAAAAGGTAAATGAGAGATTAGATCAAAATTTTGAGAAGACAAATAAAACGTTTATGAATGTATTAGAAAGACTTTCTAAAATAGATGAGGCTCAAAAGAAAATAGAATCTTTATCTTTAGATATTGTAAGTTTACAAAGTATCTTAACTGATAAAAAAACCCGTGGTATATTTGGTGAAGTGGCTTTAAAACAAATATTAGTTAGTGTTTTTGGAGAAGGAAACAGTTCGGTTTATGAACTTCAATATACTTTAAGTAATGGATTTATTGCAGATTCAGTTCTATTTGCTCCAGAGCCATTAGGAACAATTTGTATAGATTCTAAATTTCCACTTGAACATTATCAAATAATGGTAGACAAGAAACAGAGTTTGGAAAATAGAGAAAAAGCTGAAAAATTATTTAGACAAGATATGAAAAAGCATATTGATGCAATACATGATAAATATATTATTGTTGGGGAAACAACTAATCAAGCAATTCTTTTTTTACCAGCTGAGGCTATTTTTGCAGAAGTTAATGCTTATCATTCAGATATAATTCAATATGCTTATAAGAAAAAAGTTTGGATTACTAGTCCTACTACTTTGATATCAACTCTTACTGTTATTCAAATGATAATAAAAAATATTGAAAGAGATCAATATACTTCTATTATTCATGATGAATTAAATAAATTAGGGGTAGAATTTAGTAGATATAGAGAACGTTGGGATAAACTTGCTAGAAGTATACAAAGTGTAAATAAAGATGTAGAAAATGTTTATATAACTACAGATAAAATTAGTAAAAAATTCGAGTCTATAAGTAGTGTTGAAGTAAAATCTTTAGAAAATAAGAATTAAATATACTTTTTATTCATAATATTTATTATGTTTTTTAGAGTTTTATTATTTATTATTTCAATTTTATTGATGATAGGTGGATTTACTTTTATTTTATTGTATTTAAATCTTTTTTCTTTTGGTTATTCTTTAAGTGAGTATTTGTTTTTTATTATAACCAATATTGAGTGTATTATTTTCTTTATTGGTTTTTTATTATTAGTTTTTTTATCATTTAATCCATAAAAAAAAGAGAATTATCTCTTTTTAGTAATCTATTTTCATTGCTTGTTTTATTATTTTCATTGTGTCAATTGCTTTTTCTCTAGCTTGTTTTGTTCCATTTTCTAGAATTTCTTTTACTTCTTCAGGATGTTCATCATAGTATTTTCTTTTTTCTTGTATTGGTCTTAAGAATTCATTCATTGCGTCTATTAGTTCTTTTTTACATTGAACACATCCTCTTTCACCTTTTTTACATTCTTGACATATTTTTTTGTTATTATCTTCTGTATTTACTAAATTATGATAATAATACACCATACAAATTTCAGGATTAGCTTTATCATCTTTTTTTATTTTATTTGGATCGGTTACTGCTTTCATAATTTTATTATGAATTGTTTTTTCATCATCTATTAGATATATAGCGTTTCCTAAACTTTTTCCCATTTTGTCGTTTCCGTCTAGTCCTTTTATTCTTGGTGTTTTACTTAATAACTGTTCTGGTTCTTTTAATATATTACCATAGATAGAATTGAATTTTCTTACTATTTCTCTGCATTGTTCTAATAGAGGAAGTTGATCATCTCCTACTGGAACAATTTCACCTCCAAAGCATGTTATATCTGCTGCTTGAGATACAGGGTATCCTAAAAATCCATATGTTATTGATTCACCATTATTCCCAAATAGTTCTTTCTTTTGGGATATTTCTGTTTTTACAGTAGGATTTCTTTGTAATCTTGATACTGTAACTAAATTACTATAAAAAACTGTTAGTTCGGCTATTTCAGGTATTTTAGATTGTATAAAAAAATGAACATTTTTTGGGTCTAAACCAATTGCTATTAAATCTTTTGTTATTTCATATACATTTAATCTTACTTTTTCGGGATTATCAAAATTATCTGTAAGAGCTTGAACATCAGCAATTTCTAAATAAAAGTCATAGTTATTTTGATTTTCTCGCCATGTTTTTCCAGCTCCAAAATAATGTCCTAGATGAAGATTTCCTGTTGGTCTAATTCCTGTTAAAATTGTTTTCATAATTCCCTCCTTTTAATAGATTTTATCATAATAAAAATAGTGTTGCAAATTATTTTGTTATCTATTTTTTTATTAGTATATTAATTATATTTGGATAGTATAATAGTATAAATCCAAATATTATTCCACAAAGTGCACCTATTATATGACCATCATGGTATATGGTTTTATTTCCTTCTGTTATACTGTTTTTTATTTCACTTAAAATATAGAATATTAAAATTAGTATTAGTGTTACTGGTATTTTTCCCTCTGTGATATTAGAAAATGAAGATAATACTATTAACATGTATACATTTCCACTTGCTCCAGTTATTCTATAATTGTTAAATATTATATTAAATAATGAGATAAATAGAGATGTTATTAGAAACATTACTATTAAAAGTAAACTCCCATATTTTTCTTCTATCATTGGTCCAATTAGAAGTATAAATAAAAAATTATGCATAAAATGATTATAGTCTTTATGACCTATACTATGAGTAAATAATCTAATATATGTTAATGGATTTAAAGGGGAACTTCTATAATTTGAAAAAAGTAATTTATTTATTTTTCCTCTTGTTATGGAGTTTAAAATACACGCTATTAAAGATATTATAAGATATGTTAATATTACTGGTGAATTATAATCTAGTTTTATGTTTTCTAAAAATGTATTTATATTCATTAATTACCCTCCTTTACAATATTTATTATACTAAATATTCTTTTTTAGTAAATATAATTATGTTATACTTTTAATAGAAGAATAATTATAGTTTATGTTGGAATACTATTATTAAGGAGGAAAATATAATTGGATGAAATAAAAAATAAAATAATAAAAGCTTTACATAAGAAAAAGGAAAAAGTAGTGTTAGATTTATATTTAAAAGATTATGATTGTTCTAATTATTATTTTGCTATTGTATATAATTCTAAGATAGAAAAATTTAAGGTTTTAATGGTTCCTTTAGATGCTATTGATGATAGTAAATATTTAGAAGAGTATTTTTGTTATCAATTTATTTTTGTAAAAACTGTAGAACATATTATGAAAGAAATCCATGAAAATGAAAAAATTATTGAGAGAGAGAATATTCAAACTAACTCTAGTTTTATGGATTCTTATTACATTGAAATTAATACTCATGTAGCAGCTAAAGATTATTGTTTTAAGTTTACTCAGTATATTCCAACAACATTTTCTTTTTTCTTTAATATAATTGTTTTATTATTTGAACATTTACCTAATATTGTTAGTGAATTATGTAATAAAATACTATATTCTTTTCAAAATCCAAATGATGCTATTACATATAATGGTAGTTATAATTTTGATTTATATAAAGATTCTTTTTTAGATTTGTTTTTAGAAGATATTGTTGATAATTGTAAGTATTCATTGGAAGATGTTTCTTTTTTAGAAAGAGTTGGTAATAGGTATTATGCAGTTATTAATAATGAATGGGTTTGTGTTCATTATATTGATTCATTAAATAAAATGAACATTTATAGTGGAAAATACCCTGTATTAGGAGAAGAGATATTTATTGTTTTAAAAGCAATTATAGAGGAGAAGTTTCATTCTTTTTATCATTTATCTATTTTAGATGAAGATGAAGTTTATTTATGTTATGGTTTTACTAATGGTAATTTTTTAGTAATTTCTTCTTTGAAAAGTACTATTCCTATTAGAGATTATTCTTATAATAATATTTGTATATCTGATTATGATGGGATATTAATTAAAGAATTAGAAGAATATCTATCTGAAAGATATGAAGATTTTAAAGTAAAAGAAATTTTACAATCTATTTTGGATAAGTAAAATTTCTTTTTTTTAGTATTGAAATTAATTATCAGATAAGATAGAATAAATGACAATTTATAGGAGGCATTATTATGAGTTTGATGCAACATAATATAGAAAAGGAAAAAAGATTAATAGAATTATTAGGATATAGCTTAATTGGTCCATCTGCTTCTAATCGGTGGTTAATTATAGATTTAAATCAAAATCAAGTAGGATTTATTAAATATAAAAAATTTGGTTATCATACATTTATTGATAGTAATAATATTTTTTGGGATTATACTCGGTCAATAAATGATATAAATGGAAATATTCTTGATATAAAATATGATTATGAATTTGATATAAAAAAGGATAATCAAGAAAATGATCATGTTGAAATGAATATAGGAAAATATCCTTCCATAACTATTTGGAGTAAAGAATATGGTTATATGAATTTTAGAGTTGATTATGATTATACACTTTATTTGAATTATAAAAGTAAAACAGATAAGTTTAATTTTGAAGAAGTTTTGATTTATAGGAATGTAGAGAATGACTCTTATGACGATAATAAATATATATATCAGCTAAGATGCTGCAAAAAGGATAGAGAGTTATCTTGTGACAGTTCTAAAGGTGTAGTGACGCGTGAAATAAGTGGAATTCAAGATAGGTATTGTGATAATAAATTAAAAGTTGAAGAAAATACATGGGTTTTCGGACATTTAAGAACTCATAAAGAAAATGATTATTATGGTACAGTTCATGAGATGGCGGTTAAGCATCAGTATGGGATAGATAGTTTAAGTCATTTTAGATATTTAATTAATCAGATTATTCCTTTTAATGGGGAAGTCCTTTCTGTAATTCTTAGTGATGAAATAATGAGTAACTTATCAATATTCTTTCCTGAATATGAAGAAGAATTGGTAGGGAAAGTTTCTCAAAAAAAATTAACAAATAGTAATAATTAGTAATTGTTAGATTACTAATTATTTTTTTGGCACTCGATATTGACAACTGCTAAAAATAGTGGTATATAATATTTTGTGAGGAGATGATTTTATGGCAAAAAAACAATTTCAGTCAGAATCAAAGAGATTATTAGATTTAATGATTAATTCTATTTATACAAATAAAGATATTTTTTTAAGAGAATTAATTAGTAATTCTAGTGATGCTTTAGATAAATTATATTATAGGAGTTTAACAGATAAAAAAATTAAAGTTAAAAAGGAAGATTTAGAGATTAATTTATCTTTTGATAAAGATAGTCGTACTTTTATTATTGAAGATAATGGTTGTGGTATGACTAAAGAAGAATTAGAAGATAATTTAGGTACTATTGCGAAGAGTGGATCATTATCTTTTAAAGAGAATATGAGTAAAGATGAAAAAATTGATATTATAGGTCAATTTGGTGTAGGATTTTATTCTGCTTTTATGGTTAGTGATAAGATTAGTGTATTATCTCGTAGTGTAGACTCCGATGAAGCTTATTTATGGGAAAGTGAAGGAGTAGATGGTTATACTATTAAGAAGAGTGAAAAAGAGGATTATGGTACAAAAATTACTCTTCATATTAAAGAAAATAATGATGAATTTCAATTTGATAAATATTTAGATGAATATGAAATAAAACAATTAGTAAAAAAATATTCTGATTATATTAGTTTTCCTATTAAGATGGAGTGTGTTCATCATGAATTAAAGGATGAAGAAAAACATGAATATGAAGATATTAAAGAGATTGAAACTTTAAATAGTATGGTTCCTATATGGAAGAAAGCTAAATCTGATGTTAAAGATGAAGATTACGAGAACTTTTATATGGATAAATTTAGTGATTATGATAAACCTTTAAAAGTAATTCAATCATCTGTTGAAGGTATGACATCTTATAAATCTTTATTATTTATTCCTAGTCATGCTCCATATGATTACTATACTCAAGAATATGAAAAAGGTCTTGCTTTATATTCTAATGGTGTTCTTATTATGGATAAATGTTCTGATTTATTACCTGATTATTTTAGTTTTGTAAAAGGTATTGTTGATTCAGAAGATTTAAGTTTAAATATTTCTCGTGAGTTATTACAAGAATCTCAAAGTTTAAAATTAATTGCTAAAAATATTGAAAGTAAAATACGTAAAGAATTAGAAAAAATGTTAAAGGATGATAGAGATAATTATATTTCGTTTTTTAAAACATTTGGAGTACAATTAAAATATGGTGTTTATAATAACTTTGGACAAGATAAAGATAAATTAAAAGATTTAGTAATGTTTTATTCTAGTAAACATGAACGTCTTATTACATTAAGTGAATATGTAGGAGAAATGAAGGAAGATCAAGAAGCAATTTATTATGCATCTGGGGCTTCTATTTCTAAAATTCATTCTCTACCACAAGTGGAACAAGTACGTGATAAAGATTATGATATTTTATATTTAACTGATTATGTTGATGAATTCTGTATTACTGCTTTACAAGAGTATGAGAAGAAGAAATTTGTTAATGTAAGTGATAATAATTTGGATTTAGAGAGTGAAGAAGAAAAAGAAGAAATTAAAAAGACTAATGAAGATTATCAAGACTTACTAAAAGATATGAAAGAAGCTATTGGTGAGGATATTAGTGAAGTTAAGTTTAGTAATAAATTAAAGACTCATCCAGTTTGTTTAACTACTAAAGGTGATGTTTCAATTGAGATGCAAAAGGTTTTTGATGCTATGCCTAATGAAATGGGCATTAAAGCTGAAAAAATCTTAGAGATAAATGAGAAACATGCTATAAGTGATAAATTAAAGAAACTTTATAAGAAGGATAAAGATGAGTTTCATAAATATACTAAAATATTATATAGTGAAGCACGTATGATTGCTGGACTTCCTATAGATGATCCTACTGAAATATCTAAATTAATTTGTGAAGTGCTTGCTAAATAGAAATGGTTTTCCATTTCTTTTTTTTGTAAAGTATTATATTTTTTCATTGTATGTCATTTAAAAAAAATATTTTCTATTATATAATTATGAAGATAGGGAGTGTTATTATGCCAGTTTTAGCAAAAAATGAACTTTTATTAATGGATGAATATTTTAGAGTATTAAACTATTTAAGTGTTGCTCAATTATATTTGTTAGATAATCCTTTACTTCGTAGAAAACTTACTATGAATGATATTAAGCCTAATGTTGTTGGTCATTTTGGAACAACACCTGGGCAAAATTTTATTTATATGCATTTAAATCGTATAATAAAAAAATATCATTTAAATATGATTTATATATCTGGACCTGGGCATGGTGGACAGGCAATGGTTGCTAATAATTATTTAGAGGGAGTTTATTCAAAATTTTATCCTAATATAACGGAGGATTTAGAAGGCTTAAAAAAACTATGTAAGCAATTTTCTTTTCCTGGAGGGATTAGTTCTCATGTGGCTCCGGAAACTCCTGGCTCTATTCATGAGGGTGGAGAACTTGGATATAGTTTAGCTCATGCAGCTGGGGCAGTTTTGGATAATAAAGATTTAATTGCAGCTTGTGTAGTTGGAGATGGAGAGGCTGAAACTGGTCCTCTTGCTACTAGCTGGCATATTAATAAATTTTTAAATAAAAAAACAGATGGTGTTGTTTTGCCAATTCTTCATCGTAATGGTTATAAAATATCTAATCCTACTATTTTTGGAAGAATGAGTAATAGTGAGATGGAGGATTTCTTTTCTGGATATGGATGGAAACCGTTATTTGTTTCTGGTAGCGATTCTATAAAAATGCATGAAGAAATGGCTAAAACATTAGAAAAAGCTTTAAAAGAAATAGAAAAAGTTCGTTTAAAAGGGATTGGGAATTATCCAGTTATTGTTCTTACTACTCCAAAGGGATGGACTGGTCCTAAAGAAATTGATGATAAAAAAATAGAAGGATCATTTCGTTCTCATCAAGTTCCTATTTTAGTGGATAAAGCTCATCCTGAGAATTTAGTATTACTGGAAAAATGGTTAAAAAGTTACCATGTTGATTTTTCTTTTGATAATAAAGGTAAATTGAGGTCAGATTTAAAAAGTTTAAATCCACCATTGTCTAAATGTATGGGATATAGTAATTATGCTAATGGTGGTCTTTTATTGAAAGATTTAATTGTTCCTGATTGGGAAAACTATGCTTTAGATATTAAAAATCCAGGTAATATTATTTCACAGGATACTATGAATTTAGGGTTTATGATAAGAGATATATTTCAATTAAATCAAGCTAATAGAAATTTTCGTATTTTTGGGCCTGATGAAGCTTTATCAAATAGATTGAATCATATTTTTGAATATACAAAGCGTACATGGAATTATAAAATGTTTCGAAATGATGAATTTTTAGCTAATGATGGAAGAGTAATGGACTCTTATCTTTCGGAGCATTTATGTGAAGGAATGCTTGAAGGGTATTTATTGACTGGGAGACATGGTTTTATACATAGTTATGAAGCTTTTATTCGAATTGTTGATTCTATGGCTAGTCAACATGCTAAGTGGTTGAAAGTTTGTAATCAGATATCTTGGCGAGCACCTATTGCATCTTTGAATTTTTTGTTAGTTAGTCATGTTTTTCAGCAAGATCATAATGGTTATACACATCAAGATCCTGGATTTTTAAATCATTTGGTTACTAAAAAAGCCGATGTTGTTAGAATGTATTTACCACCTGATACGAATTGTTTACTATCTTGTTTTGATCATTGTATTCGTTCTAAAAACTATGTTAATGTTATTATTGCGTCTAAACATCCTAGACCACAATGGCTTACAAAATCTCAAGCAAAGATACATTGTAAAAAGGGGTTAAGTATATGGAAATTTGCTAGTAATGATATGGGAAATCCTGATGTTGTTTTAGCTTGTTGTGGAGAAACTCCAACTTTAGAAGTTTTAGCAGCTGTTGACATTTTAAGAAATAGTGTAAAGGGAATAAGGATACGTGTTGTTAATATTATTGATTTAATGAAATTACAATCACCGGATACCCATCCTCATGGAATGAGTGATGAGGAGTATGATGATATTTTTACTAAGGATAGACCAATTATTTTTAATTTTCATGGATACCCATCTTTAATACATCAACTAACTTATAGGAGAACTAATCGAAATCTTCATGTACATGGTTATAAAGAAGAAGGAACTATTACAACGACTTTTGATATTCGAGTTCAAAATGAAATTGATAGATTTCATTTAGTTGAAGCTGTATTAAAAGAAATTCCAAGATATAGAAGTAACTCTAAACCTTTACTTGATTGGTGCTGTAATATGTTAAAAAAACATAAAGAATATATTTCAGAGTATGGTATTGATATGCCATATGTAAGAGATTGGGTTTGGAAGGGGTTTAGTAATTAAAAATGAAAAAGCTTTCTTTTGATGAAAAATTGACAGAGCTTAGAAAGTATTATTTAGAAAAACCTCAAAAAGTAGATTATGAAGTATCTGTATGTTTAAATAATATTAAAGAAATAAATAAGGATAGAAAAAATATTTTATCTGATGTTCCTTATGATATTTTATTTTTTTGTTTATTATCAATTATGATTGTTTTAATAGGATTTTTAAACTTTTCTAATATTGGTTTATTTCTTTTTGGCTTTGTATTTTTCATAACTGGTTTATTAATAGGATTTAATGAAAAAATATTTGGTATTATATTTTTATTTTCACATGGGATGACAGGTTTATGCATAATGGAGACTGCTTTATTGGGAGATATTTTAAATAGTCCCATATTTTCAGATTATCCAATTAAAATTTATATTTATTTAGGTATTATTGTATTTATATTTGTAATTTCTTTAATTTTTAGTATTTTATATAATTTGAGTGATAATTTAAAAAAATATAAATATTTAAAATGCATTATTTTATTTCTTTATTTAATAATGTTCTTATTGACTTGGATATTTTCATTTATAATTTAAAGTTTCATAGGAAACTTTTTTCTATTTATAGACAGATTTTTTCTTTTTTTGTATAATAAATTAGAAAGAGGTGTATGGTTTATGAGTACTAGAAAAAGTATGACATTTCCAATCATTTTAACTTTTATAATAATTGTTATTATTGTTTATTTTTTTGTTACTATTAAACAAACTGAGGTTGTTTGTTACAAGAGTAATTTATATGATGGAGATATTCGAATTTCTGAAGAAATTCATACTATTTTGGATGGTAAAAGGATTACTAGTATGGTTCTTACCAAAACTTTTATTTTACCTGATAAGTTTGCTGATGATAATCATTTCGAATTACTTCGGGCTAGTCTTAATAATACATTAGAGTATTTAGGTGATAAAGTAAAATATAATATTTTAAATAATAGTTTAATTGTTACTATTGAAGTTCATAAAGATGAGTTATTACTATTAGACAATATTGAATTTTTTGTTAATAATGATTTACAAATGCATATCAATTCTAATACAAAGAGTAGTAATGTTATTACTTTAAAAATAGGAGATAATTATACTGATGGTGAATTCATGAAAAGGATGAAAAACAATGGATATGCTTGCAAATGATTATTCTAGTTATTTAGACGATGTTATTCATTCTAATTCTTTTCAAACTTTAAGTAATGGTTTGATGTTAACTAATTATGAGATAGATATTTTAAATCAATATGAAATTTCATATTTAGATTGTAAAAGTCTAGAAGAATTAATAAATCGTATAGAAACAACACTTTTAGAATTTGATGATTGTGAAGAATTGGAATCTATTTCTTTAGAATTATCTTCTAGAAATTATTATTTAAATACTAATAAATAAGGTGGTTATATGCAAGAGTATTTGAATTTTGCTTTATTTGTAGCTAATTATGCAAAAGAGGAAATTCTTTCTTCTTTTCATTCTTCTAAAAAATATAGTTTTAAGGAAGATGAAACTATTGTTACTGATATTGATAAAAAAATTAATCATTATTTAGTTGAGATGGTTTCTTCTAAATATCCTAATCATTCAGTTTTAGGTGAAGAAGAAAGTACTTATTCTGGTGAGAAGTATGTTTGGGTTTGTGATCCAATAGATGGTACTGGTATGTTCCAAGCAGAAGTTCCTGTTTGTGTTTTTTCATTAGCACTAGTTGTAGATGGAGTAGTGGAAGTTGGGGTTGTTGCTGATCCATTTTTAAATAAGATATATTCTGCTATTCGGGGAAAAGGTGCATTTTGTAATGGAGAAAAGATTCATGTTAATTCTTTAGAATATGGTGATTTAGGATATCGTTTGAATTATGAAATGTGGAGTAGTAGTTCTTATCAAACGATGGGTTTTGCCCTTAAGCATCTTAATGATTTTAAAGTTTCATCAATTGGTTCTGTTGCTAGAAGCTGTATGGCTGTTGCAAGTGGTAAATTTTCTTGTGATTTATTTCCTGGAGAAGAACATGGGAATTGTGATATTGCGGCCTCTAGTCTTATTATTGAAGAAGCTGGAGGAAAGGTTACTAATTTTTATGGAGAAAAAGATAGAATGAATCAATCTATTCATGGAGCTATTCTTTCCAATGGAGTTTCTCATCAGAAAATATTACAACTTATTCAAAATGATAAAGATTTTTTTATTAATAAAAAATAAAGGAGTATAAATATGGTTTATTTAGATTATAGTGCAACAACACCTGTTAATGAAGAAGTATTGGATACTTATATTAAAGTTTGTAAAGATTATATAGGGAATCCTAATTCGTTACATACTTTAGGTGTAGATGCAAAAAAGTTAATAGATGCTAGTACGAAGCAAATTGCTGAGATATTAGGAGTAAAGACTAGTGAAGTTATTTATACAAGTGGTTCTAGTGAAGCTAATAATACTGCTATAAAGGGTATTTGTTCTCGCTATTCTAATCGAGGAAAGCATATTATCACAACAGAGTTGGAACATTCTTCTGTTATTGCTCCTTTAAACTATTTAACTTCTTTAGGATATGAAGTTGATTTTGTAAAATTAGATGAAAATGGATTGGTTGATTTAGATGATTTATCTTCTCTTCTTCGAAAAGATACAATTTTGGTATCTATCGCTTCTGTTAATAGTGAAGTTGGAGTAAAACAGGATATAGAAAAAATAAGTAAAGTTATTCATGAAAATTCTAAAGCTTTTTTTCATAGTGATGTTACACAGAGTATTGGTAAAGAAAAAATTAATTTTTCTTATTTGGATTTAGCAAGTATTTCTTGTCAAAAATTTTATGGCATGAAAGGGATAGGAGCCTTAATAAAAAAAGAAAAAATTCAAATTACTCCTCTTATTCATGGTGGGAAAAGTACAACAGTATTTCGAAGTGGAACACCTGCTACTCCTTTAATTGCTTCTTTTGCAAAAGCATTACGATTGGCTTATCAAGATTTTTCTTCTAAGTATCAAAAAGTATTAGATAATAGAGATTATCTTATTGATAAATTAAAAAATATGGATGTATTTATTAATAGTAATGCTTTTTGTATTCCACATGTTGTTAATATTAGTTTAAGGGGAATAAAAAGTGAAGTTATGTTACATGCTTTAGAATGCAATGGTGTTTTTATTTCTACTCAAACAGCTTGTTCAGTTGGAGATATATCAAAAGCTGTATTTGCTATTACGCATGATAAAGCTAGAGCAAGTAGTAGTATTAGAGTTAGTATAAGTCATCTTACTACTAAAGAAGAAATAGATATATTTGTTGAGACTTTGAAAAATAGTATTAGTAAATTGAGTTTTAGGAGTTCTTTATGAAAATAATAAAAATTAGTGCTATTTGGTGTGGAGCATGTTTAATAACTAATAAAGTTTGGAATGAGTTTAAAAAAAATTATCAGTTTGAATCTATAGAGTATGATTATGATATGGATGAAGATGAAGTAATAAAATTATCTCCAGGTAAGGTTTTACCAGTTTTTATATTTTATAAAGAAAATGTTGAAGTAAAAAGATTGGTTGGAGAAGTTTCATATAATGATTTGGAAACTGCTTTTATGGAAGTTGGTGTGTAAGTGAAAAAGATATTATTTGTATTATTTTTGTTTTTTTTAGTTTTGTTTTTTCCTTTATTTGTAGAGGCAAAGGAAGATGTTACTCTTTATTTTTTTCATGGCGATGGATGTCCACATTGTAGAGAAGAAAATAAATTTTTGAAAAAAATGTCAAAAAAATATTCTAATTTAAATATTGTAAAATATGAAGTTTGGTATAATGAGGAAAATTCAGCTCTTTTAGATAAAGTGTTTGATGCATATAAGATAAATGTTTCTGGAGTCCCAACAACTATAATAGGAGATACTTATATTAGTGGATATGATGATACGATTGGTGATAAGATAGAAAGGGCAATAGAGTACTATTCTAGTCATAAAAGTGATGATTATGTTTCAAAAATAAGTGATGGTTCTTTTACACAGGATGATTTTCCAAAGAAAAATGGATTTTTGGAACAAGAAAAATCGTATGATAAAGAAATGAGTTTTAATCTTCCTTTTTTTGGAAAAATAAATTTAAAAACTGCTTCTTTGACTACTGCTGCTGTTGTTATTGGTTTGATTGATGGTTTTAATCCGTGTGCAATGTGGATTTTATTATTTTTAATTAGTGTTCTAATGGGAATGAATAACAAAAAAAGAATGTGGATTTTAGGAATTACATTTTTATTAACTTCAGCTCTTGTTTATTTAGGAATAATGTTATCTTGGATTGAAATTGTTGTTAAAATAACTGCTATTATTTGGATTAGAAATATAATTGCTATTGTTGCTTTAATAGGTGGTATAATTAATTTAAGAAGTTTTATAAAAAGTAATGATAGTGGTTGTGAAGTTGTTGATGATAAAAAAAGAAAGAAAATATTTCAGAAGATTCGTAAGTTTACAATTGAAAAAAGTTTCTTTTTAGCTATTATTGGAATTGTAGGTTTAGCAATATCAGTTAATGTTGTTGAATTAGCTTGTTCAGCTGGTTTACCAATAGTATTTTCAGAGTTACTTGTTTTAAACCATACTAGTTCTATGATGAGATTTTTCTATACTATTTTATATGTTTTCTTTTTTTTAATTGATGATTTAATAGTATTTTTTATAGCTATGTTTACTATGAAAGTTACAGGTATATCTACAAAATATAATAAGTATTCTCACTTAATAGGTGGTGTTATTATGGTACTTATTGGAATATTGTTAATAGTTAAGCCTGGATGGTTAATGTTTCAATTTAAATAATTAAATACAATTAGATAAGCTTTTTTTGATTATCTATTTTTTTCTTTCTTATTTTGTAATAATTAAATAGTTTACTTCTTTCTTAAAATTTGTTAAAATGATTATTAGAATAAAAGGAGTTTAGTATGGAAGATAGGAAAGTAATTATACAGGGTAGTGATGGGGTAAAAACAGAAGTTGAATTGGTAACGTATTTGATAAATGATAATAATAAAAAAACATATTTAGTTTATTCGAAAGGCGAAAAGACAGGTGCAGAAGATGATGAGATTATTTATGTATCTAGAATTGTTCGTGAGGATAATATAATTTATATCGATGAAATTGTAGATGATAATGAGTGGTTAGAAGTTCAGAATCTTTTAAAGGAAATAGCGAATGAGTAATTATAATATGGTGGGTGATTTTAATGTATAATGGTTATGTAGATGCAGTAGGTGGATTGTTAGGTAAATGTGAAAGTCTTGTTTCAAAAATAGAGTATTTGAAAATTTCATTAGAAGATGGTTTAGGAAATATTTCAGATGAAGAACAAAAAAAACAGATTATAGATGTTATTGACAGCTTGACAAGTTTTCAAAAAAATTATTTTAAAATTATTCAAGCTGTTGAAAAAAATGAGAAACAAATGAATTCTCTTTTAAATGGCATTTATTCTATTTTACCTGGTGATGTTTTAAAATCTATTTTGGGTGATAAAATTAATGATGGAAATTCCCCTGAAAATCTTATTTCTGAAATTATAGATGAATCAGTTAAAGAAGAGACTAGTGCTCCTGTTGAAGAGGCTTCTAGTGAAAAAAATGATGCAACAGTTCTTCCTGTTATAGAAGAGCAAGGTCAAGAAGAGACTAATACTCCTGTTGAGGAGGCTTCTAGTGAAAAAAATGATGCAACAGTTCTTCCTGTTATAGAAGAGCAAGGTCAAGAAGAGACTAATACTCCTGTTGAGGAGACTTCTAGTGAAAAAGCCGATGCAACAGTTCTTCCTGTTATAGAAGAGCAAGTTCAAGAAGATACTAGTGCTCTTACTGAGGATAGTACTAGTGAAAAAAATGATGCAACAGTTCTTCCTGTTATAGAAGAGCAAGTTCAAGAAGATACTAGTGCTTCTGTTGAGAAGACTCCTAGTGAAAAAAATGATGCAACAGTTCTTCCTGTTATAGAAGAGCAAGTTCAAGAAGAGACTAGCACTCCTGTTGAGGAGGCTTCAAGTGAAAAGCTTGATGAAGGTTCATCTTCTGTAGATTCTTCTTCTGAAGATCCTATTATATTATTACCTACTGTTGAAGAGAAAACTTCTACAAGTGAAATAAATGATATTTCTTCTACGGAGGAAAATATTGGGGCCAATGATTTAGTGTTACCAGTACTTCAACAGTCTTTGGGTAATGAAAAAGATACTACTATTTCTAAATTAGATTCTACTCCTGTAAATAATAAAATATTGGAATTTGTTGCACGGGGCTCATCTAAAGCTTTAGCAGTAACACCTAATCAGTCAGAAAGATTAAAAAGTTCTTTAGTTACACAAATGGGTAATCCTGAGATTTCTCATATTCTTAATTTTCCTGTTTCACAGGATAGTCGTAAATCTATTTTAGAAGAAATGGTTCAAGATACTGAAAAATCATCTGGTCTAGAAGTTGTTGATGAGACTAATTTGGAAAAAGCAACGGAAGCAATGAAAAATGCTTATAGTGAAGGAAATATTCCTGAAGCAGAGAGAATTTTAGGATTAATTTCTGATTATAATAATAAATCTAATCAAAAGACACTTGTTTTATCAAGTGCAGCTTAATAGATAGGTTAGGTGGTAATTATGAAAAAAAGCTTAATTGATGATAATTTATCACATGATAATTATGATAATTATATTGAGAAAACGATAAATATTTTTCGTTTATCTTCAAAGAAAAGCTCTATTATATTTGATTTAAAGATTGATAATTATAAAGCAATTATAAAGTTGTCTATTGTTAATTTAGATGGTGAAAAAGAAAATTTTCAAGATTTTGTTACAGAGTGTAATTCTTTGTTCTATCATCAATTATTGATTCCTCTTATTAAGCGGATTTCAGAATCAATTGATATTCAAACACGTGATATCATTAAATTGAATGAGGGAGATCTTGTTACATTTCGTATGATTACTGAAAACAATGATTTATTTACTATTGATGGTTTAAGTGAAGATGATGCTAAAGGTCTTTTATCTATTTTTGATGAAAATGGAAAAAAAGACACTATGTCGCTTACTGATAATAAATATAGTGGTTTTGGTAATATTTCTAATATTATTATAATTATTGGCTTATTATTTTTAGTTGGTATTATGATATTATTTTTTACAAATAAATAACTAGTTATAGAAAGGAGTTAGAGAGTTATGCATAAAAGAAGTTTAAAGCATTCAGCTAATTTTTATGCAATGATTCTCTTTTCTATTTCTATAATTTTTTTTGTTTATGGTTTTGTTTTAGATTTTGTTTCTATGCATAAGTTGATTGATCCTGTAAAGAATGTTCATCTCATACATAGTGATAATACTATTTCTATTACTACTCAAGATGGAAGTGAAATAGTTCCTGGTAATACGATAGAAGATGTTGAAAGTAATAACTCTAATCATAATACTAATCGACGGGAAGATATTATTACTAATCCAATTGATGGAATTAATTTAGCTCTTCGTGATGAGATAGAAAAAAAATATGGTTTAACTATTGAATATGGGAGTGAGACAGATGGATATTCTATTCATACTTCATCTGGAGATATTTCTATTAATTCAATAAGTGATTCTCAAACTGTTTATAAGCAATTAAATTCATTAAAGAATGTATTGTCTTTGTATCCAGATGGTTTATTTCAGGAAATAAAGACTGCTGGAATCCCTTTAACTATTATGTTGATTCAGAATTTTTCTGAAAAAAATATTACTGGTATAACAGATTCAAGTTACTCTTATGCAAATATTTCTATTTCGGCTTCTCATGTTTTTGAAGATTCCTTTTTTCACGAGTCTTATCATTATATTGAAAGATATATGTTCAAAAAAGGAGCTAGTTTTAATAGTTGGAATTCTTTGAATCCATCTGATTTTGAATATGGAACTATATATAGTGGTTATTCTTATAGTAATACATTTTCACAAGATTCTTTTTTTGTTAATAATTATGCTCAAACAGCAGAAACAGAAGATCGAGCATCTACATTTGAGTTTATGATGTCCTCTACAAAAGCTAATTGTTTAAATCAGAATATGCCTGTTTGGAGAAAGGCAAAATATATGGCTACTACTATGGATTATATCTTGAAATGTGCTTCTCCTAGCACAGTAGAATATTGGGAAAGGTTTTTATAGGTGTTTATGAAAGAAATAATTATAAATGATTCACATTTAAAAGAAGAGGAAATGGATGATAAGGTTATTAGAGTTAAAGCATTAATATTTAATTCTAAAGGAGAAATTTTATTAGCTCATAATAATAATACTTATCAATTTCCAGGGGGACATAAGAAAAATGATGAGAATATTGATGATTGTATATTAAGAGAAATAAAAGAAGAGATTGGTATTGATTTAAAAATAGAGGAAAGACCATTTTTATGTATTTCTACATATGATGATAATTATTTTTCTACTGGTAAAAAAGTATTAAATTCTATATATTATTATCGTTTTTTTACTGATTTAACTCCAAATTTTAAGGAAACTAGTTATGATGATTTAGAATTAGAGTCTGATTTTAATTTATATTATTTAAGTTTTGATGAATTAGATCATTTTTTAAAAAAAAGTATTAGTGAAAATAAAATTGATAAAAAAATTGCTAGAGAGATGCTTCAAGTTGTAGTAGAATATAAAGAAATATTTGGAGGTGAATGATGTGAAAGTATTTGTAACTGGTGGATTAGGGTACATTGGGAGTCATACTGTAGTTGAATTACTAAATGAAGGACATGAAGTAGTTGTTATTGATAATTTATTTAATTCTAGTCTTGATGTTATTGATAAAATTGAGAAAATTACTTCTAAAAAGATTCAGTTCTATGAAGGGGATTTGTGTAATGAAGAGTTATTAAATCAAATTTTTCGTGATAATAAATTTGATGCTGTTATACATTTTGCAGGATATAAAGCTGTTGGAGAAAGTGTTAAAAATCCAATTATGTACTATGAGAACAATTTAATATCTACTCTTCATTTGTGCAAAAAGATGATTGAAAATGATTGTTATAAGATTATTTTTTCATCTTCTGCTACTGTTTATGGAGATCCTTCTCAATTACCTATAACAGAAGAAGCAAAAGTTGGTGGAACAACTAATCCTTATGGGACTTCTAAGTATATGATTGAAAGAATTTTAAATGATATTACTATATCTAATCCTAAGTTTACCGCAATCGTATTACGTTATTTTAATCCTATTGGTGCTCATAAGTCTGGTCTTATTGGTGAAAAACCTAATGGAATACCAAATAATCTGATGCCTTATATTGTAAGGGTTGCAACTGGAAAACTTGAAATTTTAAGTGTTTTTGGTAATGATTATGATACTCCAGATGGGACTGGAGTTCGTGATTATATTCATGTAGTTGACTTGGCAAAAGGGCATATTAAAGCTTTGGAAAAGTCTCCTCAGCTTGAGGGAATTCACTATTATAATTTAGGAACTGGATCTGGATATAGTGTATTAGATTTAGTTCATGCTTTTGAAAAAGTTAATGGTGTTACTGTTCCTTATAAGATTGTAGGTAGACGTCCGGGAGATATTGCTAGTTGTTATGCAGATTGTTCATTAGCATATCAGGAGTTGGGTTGGAAGGCCGAACTTGGAATTGAAGATATGATGAGAGATTCATATAATTTTATTTTAAAACAAGATGAATAAATTGTTATTGTAACATTTATAAAAATATTGTATAATATTATGCATTGGAGGAGATATTATGGCAAAAAAAGAGAATAAAAATATTCATGAATTAACAGTAAAAATTGAAGGAAAAGAGTGGACTGATGCTCTTGATAAAACTTTTTTAGAAAAACAAAAAACAGTTAAAGTAGATGGTTTTAGAAAAGGAAAAGTTCCAAGAAGTGTATATGAAAATAAATTTGGAAAAGAATCTTTATACTTTGATGCAGTAGATAAAGTTGTGCAAAGTGCTTTTATAAAGGCTCTTGAAAAAGATAAACTTGAACCAGTTGTTCAGCCTACTGTTGATATTAAACATGTTGATGAGAATGGAGTTGAGTTATCTTTTAAAGTAATTACAAAACCTGAAGTAAATGTAAAAAAATATAAAAAATTAGGTGTAAAAAATGAGAAGGTTAAAGTTAGTGATGAAGAAATTGATCATGAACTATCTCATTTACTAGAAAAGTATACTGAACTTGTAACAAAAGAAGATGGAAAAGTTGAAGATGGAAATGTTGCTATTATCGATTTTGAAGGATTTAAAGATGGAGTAGCTTTTGATGGTGGAAAAGGTGAAAATTATTCTTTAGAAATTGGATCTCATACTTTTATTCCTGGATTTGAAGAACAAGTTATTGGAATGAAAGTAGAAGAAGAAAAAGATATTAATGTTACATTCCCAGAAGACTATGGAGTAGCTGATTTAGCTGGTAGTCCTGTTGTTTTCAAAGTAAAAGTTCATGAAATAAAAGAAAAGAAAACTCGTGAGTTAGATGAAGATTTTTTTGAAGATTTAGGAATGGATGGAGTTGATTCTGAGGAGAAGCTTAGAGAAGAGATTAAAACATCTATTCAAAAACAAAAAGAAATGGAAGCTGAGAATAAATATTTAGATGATTTATTAGAAGCAGTATCTAAAAATGTAGAAGTTGATATTCCTGAAGAAATGGTTAATGAAGAGATTCATCATTTAAAACATCATTTTGAAGAGAATATGAAAAGACAGGGTATTTCATTAGATCTATATTATAAATTTACTAATACTACTGAAGAAGATTTAAATAGTCAACTTGAAAAAGAAGCATATACTAATGTATTATATCGTTTAATGTTAGAAGAAATTAAGCAACTTGAAAAAGTAGAAGTAAGCGATGAAGAGGCTGAAAAAGAGATTGAACGTTTAGCAGAAGAATATAAAGTAAGTAAAGAAGAATTATTAAAAGAATATGGTAGTATGGATTATATTAAATATGATTTAGAAATGAGAAAATTATTTGATTTATTAAAAGAATATAATAAATAAATGAAAGAATGAAAAATTCTTTCTTTTTTTGTTTATTTTGATTGAAAAAAAATTAAAATAATATATAATAGAAACCAGATTTAAAAATTTGGGGGTGTTATCGGATGGATGAAAGATATTTTGTTTTAGTTATAAATGATATGGTAATATTCCCTAATAATGAAGTACGTATTGAATATGATAATAACTCAGATAAGAAATTAATTGATATTGTTGATCATATTGGTGATGATTATATGATAATTGTTAATCCAATAGAAGATGATTTTGTATCTATTACTTCTTTTCCAAAAATTGGGGTATTGGGACGATTAAAATTAAAAATGAATGTTCCAAATGGTAAGACTAGAGTTATTATTGAAGGATTAAAAAGAGTGCGGCTATCTTCTCTTGAAGAAAATGGTAGTTTTTATCAAGCAAGTTATCAAGATATTTTAATTTCTCCTGAAGATGATGATAAATTGTATTTTGATGTTTTAGTTAAAGCTTTAGAAAATTATATTTCTAAAGTTCCATATATGGGAAATGCTATAATGAGTCAGTTGAGTTCTGTTGAAACATTAAATGATTTATGTGATTTAATTTGTAGTTTTTTACCTATTAATTATGAAGACAAGAAAAAATATATTACTTTGTTAAGTCCAATTAAAAGAGCAAAATATTTGATTGAAGATATGCAACATGATTTAAAGTTTGTAGAACTTGAACAAAAAATAGAGTCTGAAGTTGATAAAGAATTAAGTGATACCCAAAAAGAATATTTTTTAAGAGAAAAAATAAAAGCTATGCAAAAAGAATTAGGAGAAGCTAATTCTAAAGATGATGAAGTTGAACAATTCTCTAAAAAGATTTCTAAATTAAAGTGTAATAATAAGGTTAAAGATAAGATTAAGAGAGAATTAAATCGCTATTCTAGTTTAAATAGTAATTCTCCTGAAGTTGGTATGATTCGTGAATATTTAGAGTGGATGATTAATTTACCATGGAATCATTATACAAAAGATACTAGTGATTTAGTTAAGGTTAAAGGTATTTTAGACTCTTCTCATTATGCTTTATCTGAGGTGAAAGAAAGAATACTTGAATATTTAGCGGTTAAACAAAATACTAATAATTTAAGAAGTCCAATTCTATGTTTAGTAGGTCCTCCTGGTGTTGGAAAAACTTCCCTTGCTTTAAGTATTGCGAAGAGTCTAAATCGTAAAACTGCTAAAATTAGTGTTGGTGGAATTAATGATGAAGCAGAAATTGTTGGACATAGAAGAACATATATAGGTGCTAATCCTGGAAGAATTATTCAAGGTATTCGAAAGGCTGGTACTGCTAATCCTGTATTTATTATTGATGAAATTGATAAAATGACCAAAGATATTAAAGGAGATCCTGCGAGTAGTTTATTAGAAGTACTTGATCCTGAACAAAATAGTAAATTTTCTGATCATTATATTGAAGAAGAATTTGATCTTTCTCAAGTCATGTTTATTGCGACCGCTAATTATGTGGATATGATTCCTTATGAGTTACGTGATCGTTTAGAGATTATTAATATTTCTAGTTATACTGAGTATGAAAAGATGGATATTGCTAAAAATCATTTAATTCCAAAAGAGTTAGAAGAACATGGACTTACAAGTTTACAAGTTCAAATTGAAGATGATGCTTTGATTACATTAATTCGTAATTATACGAAAGAAGCTGGAGTACGTGAGTTAGATCGTGTAATTGCTACATTATTTCGTAAAATAGTAAAAAAAATATTATTAAATTCAGATTCTGTTTTTTATTCGATTAATGAACAAATGATTGAAGAATTACTTGGAAAAAAGAAATATTTTTATACAGATAACATAAAAGAGGCTGAAGTTGGTGTAGTTAATGGAATGGCTTATACTATGTTTGGAGGAGATATTTTACCAATAGAAGTTACTTTGTTTAAGGGAAAAGGTGACTTGATATTAACTGGTTCTTTAGGGGAAGTTATGCAGGAATCTTGTCATATTGCTTTAGACTATATTAAATCTAATGTAGCTAAATTTGGAATAGATTCTTCATTATTAAATGAAAACGATATTCATATTCATGCTCCTGAAGGTGCCATTAATAAAGATGGACCATCTGCTGGTGTAACCATTACAACCGCTTTAATAAGTTTATTTACAAATAAGAGTGTAGATAAAGATATTGCGATGACTGGTGAAATAACTTTAAGGGGACATGTTTTAGGAATAGGTGGATTGAAAGAAAAAATAATTGGTTCTCACCGTGCAGGTATTAAAAAGATATTTATTCCAATTGAAAATGAAAAAGATTTAGATGAAATTCCTGAAGAAATAAAAAAAGAAATTAGATTTATTTCTGTTCGTAATTATGAAGAAATATTTATTTCTCTTTTTCAAGAATAATAGGAGGATATATGGAAAATGACATTAATGATAATTTATTTGAAAATATTTCTAAAGAAGATTTAGTTGATTTGATGATATTTAAACATAATTTGTTATTTGGTGAAGATGATGAATTAGAAGAATGTTATTCTAATAAAGAGTTGTTTTTGGATTTTGTTCGGTTATCTTATCTTTGTTTAGAGACAGATAGTATGTTTTTTCTTATTGATGATAAGATTGTTGAAAAAGTTAAAAATATTTTTTCAGAATATAGAAATTATGCTAATAATGAATATAATCAAAAGATGAATGAGTTACTTATATATTTTAATACAATTAATTCTTATGATTTAAATACAAGAGAGTCCATTTGTAGTAGTTACTTAAGTATGCAAGAAAATTTCAGAAATTCATGTTTTGATTTAGATGAGTTATGTTATGCAATTGCATATGATGCTTATTTATATGATTATTTGAACAATGATAAAAAAATAGAAGATATTACTTCTGATGAAGTTAAATATGTTTTATCTTCTCTTAATTATTTTATGATTTGTATGTTTGATATATTTGATGATGAAAATTTTTTAGAGAAGGCAATTATAACTATTCAGAGACTTAGAAATAAGAATTCTATTATTCATTTTCGCATTAATAAAGAATTAGATAATATGAAGAGTGAATTATCTAAAATAAACATAAAGAAGTCATAAACTTCTTTTTTTTTCATATTCTTTTATAGGAGGAATTTGAAATGAAAAAGAAAGTTACTTTTGATAAATCTATGGAATTTCCTAGTATGATTGGTCAAATAAGTGCAATTTCATTAGATTCAGCATTAAGATTTGTTGATGAGTCTAGTATTGAAGGTGATTTAATTGTAAGTGGAAAATATAAATTAACAGAAGCTTCCCAGTTAGAAGAAGATTTTTATTATAAAATACCAATAGAAATTACTTTAACTGAAAATTTAGATATAGATAATTCTAGTATAGAAATATCGGATTTTACTTATGAAACACAAGAGAATATGTTAATCTGTCATATTGAGCTTTTTATTAATGGGATAGAAGTTATTAAAGAAAATATAATAGAAGAAGAAAGAGAATGTGATGGTGATGAAAAAATGGAAAATGAAATAGAAATTCCACATAAAAAAATAGAAGAAGAGAAAATTCGGGATGAAATATTTGAGGAAAAGAAAAATATTCAAGAAGAAATAAAAGAAGAGTTAGATAAAGATGGCTTAGAAGAAAAAGAAGAATTAGAAAAAGATAGCTCTTTGTTTTTTAATTTTAAAGATGATGATGATCAATATGGTACTTTTATTGTTTATATAGTTAGACAGAATGAAACAATTAATTCTATTATTGAAAAATATCATACTACTTTAGAAGAAATTGAACAATATAATGATATAAAAGATATTCAAAATGGTACTAAACTAATAATACCTGCTCATAATGAGTAATATCTCTGATTGCTGTAGAAAGTATTCTATTAAAGCAAAGCAAGTAAAAAGATGGAATAATTATATTATTATTTATGGAGAAGATGGAAGTTATTTATTAAAAGAAAAAGATAATGATAAAGAAAAACTGTACTCTACATTAGAGAGTATTCAATATCCGTATTATTTACCTTTACTTAATTCTTATCAAGATTCTTATGAATTATATCCTTATTTTGAAGAAGAAGTTTATGATAATAATATTAAGAGTAAAGAATTTTTAAAAGGACTTATTCTTTTACATAAGGAAAGTATTTATTATGATGATGTATCTAATATTGATATTAATGATTTTTATGATAAAATTAGAAAAGATATAGATGAACAGCTTCAGTTTTATTTAAATTTACAAAATAATATTGAGGTAGAAGGATTTCCTAGAATAGATTATTATTATTTTTTACTAAATGTAAGTTCTTTTTATAAAGTATTAACAATTGCTTTAGATAAACTTGATTTATGGAAAAGTTTAGAAATAAAAAAAATTAGAAAAGCTCTTATTATGCATAAAGATAGTTTATCTAATTTTTCTTATTCATCTAAAAAGAGTTATTTTATTGATTTTAGTGAATGTAAACATGATTTATTAATAAATGATTTTATTTCTTTTTACCAAGCTAATTTACATCAAATTGATATGATTGAATGTTTTCATATTTATCAGTCTTATATTCCTTTTTCTTATGATGAGAAAGTACTATTATTTTGTCTTATTTGTATACCTATACGTATTACATTTACTGATAATATATATCAAAATATTGTTATTATTCAAAATAGAGTAAACTATATTGAAAAGACTTTACAATTTTTGTTAGAAGAAGATAAAGAAAATCAAAAAACAGATGAGGAAGAATTCAAATAGTAGTATTATTACATTTAATCTAGTTGTGATAAAAAGAAGTATTAAGAATTGATAAAAGATAATTATTGCATTAGCAATAATACTAAATAGGAAGAATGTATTATTTCTTCTTTTTTGTTTGCAAGTAGAACATCTACAAAAAAGTTTATGTTTATTCATGGTAATCACCTATATTATTTTATTCATTTGAGAATGTTTCGTGATTGATAATTAATTTAAAGCTTGCTATAATGGGATAGGAGGTATTATTATGGAATTAAAAGGAAGTAAAACAGAACAAAACTTAATGACTGCTTTTGCAGGAGAGAGTCAAGCAAGAAATAAATATACTTATTTTGCTAGTAAAGCTAAGAAGGATGGATATGAGCAAATTGCTGCTATATTTGAAGAGTCTGCAAATAATGAAAAAGAACATGCTAAGATGTGGTTTAAAGAGTTAAATGGTGGAGAAATTCCTTCTACTGAAGATAATTTGCAGGCTGCTGCAGATGGAGAAAACTATGAATGGACAGAAATGTATGAAGAGTTTGCTCGTGTTGCTGAAGAAGAAGGATTTTTAGCAATTGCTAAGAAGTTTAGAGGAGTTGCTGCTATTGAAAAGCATCATGAAGAAAGATTTAAAAAATTACTTGAAAATGTAAAAGATGGATTGGTATTTTCTAAAGATGGAGATAAAGTTTGGATTTGTCGTAATTGTGGACATATTCATATTGGTAAAGAAGCTCCTAAAGTATGTCCAGTATGTGCTCATCCTCAAAGTTATTTTGAAGTTAAGTCAGAAAATTATATGTAATCAAAGAATTTATTATTGTTTTTAGTACTGAAATCTTTTCAGTACTTTTATTATGCAATTAATTAGTTATCAAAGTCTAAATTGTATAAGATTATAATAAATAAATATTATTTAATGCATGTATAGAAGAATAAAATAATATATTTCTTAGTTAAAAGCTATTTCTGAATCTAGGTTTTTATCATCTAAGATGATATATAAGAATATAAATCCAGATATTAGTATAGCAGTACTTGCGATAAGTATTAAAGTATCATATTGTTTTTGTTTACTTGTTTTATTTATATTATTAAAAAATGATTCTATTGCGTCTTTTTCAAAATAAGAATAGACAAATATTAATACTATAAAAATAATTGTGTTTATTTCTCTATAGGTTTCTTTACTATTAATATTATGGTTGATAAAGTAATCTTTTTCTAATTTGTTAGAGTAAAAAGATAAGCCTATTATAATTATATAAATTAACCAAATATTATTTTCTATATTTATTTGTTTTAGTCTTTTACTGATATTATTATTCATACTTAAATATATTCTTATTCTGTGTTATAATATGAATATCTTTGAGGTGGTATAGTGAAAAAACATGAGTTATTGGTACCTGCTGGGAATATGGAATGTTTATATCAAGCAGTTCATAATGGATGTGATGCAGTTTATTTAGCTTGTAAGAATTTTGGTGCTAGAAAGTTTGCGGCTAATTTTACAAATGAAGAGGTAGTTGAAGCTATAAAGTTTTGTCATTTATATGGAGTAAAAGTATTTGTTACTATGAATACTTTAGTTAAAAATTCGGAAGTATCATCTTTTATTGAGCAAGTGCGTTTTTTACATAAAAATGGAGTTGATGCTTTAATTGTTCAAGATTTTGGTATGATTTGTTATTTAAGGGAAAAGTTTCCTAATTTAGAGATACATGCTTCTACTCAAGCTAATATATCTTGTAGGGAAGTATGTGACTTATATTGTAAATTAGGTGTAAAAAGAGTTGTATTTGCTAGAGAGATGTCTATTGATGAGATTAATAAAATTGATGTTCCAATAGAAAAGGAAGTATTTATTCATGGAGCTTTATGTATTTCTTATTCTGGCTGTTGTTTGATGAGTAGTATGCTTGGTGGAAGAAGTGGAAATAGAGGGGAATGTGCTGGAGTTTGTAGAATGCCTTTTTCATTAATAAAAAATGGAAAAATTATTGAGAAAAATAAATATTTACTTAGTACAAAAGAATTAAATACTTCTTCTAAGATTTTAGAACTACTAGATAGTAATATTTATAGTTTTAAAATAGAAGGTAGAATGAAAAGCCCTCTATATGTAGGATTTATTACTCGTTTTTATCGTAGACTAATTGATGGAGAATCTATTAATTATGAAGAAGAGATAAGAAAATTAAAAACTATTTTTAATCGCCAATTTACTATAGGTCGTTTATTCCATGAAAAAGATAATAATTTTATGAACATTAAAAGTCCTAATCATATTGGACTAGAAATTGGAAAAGTAATCTCTATTTATAAAAAGCTTGTAAAAATTAAGCTTAATAAAGATTGCTCTCTACATCAATATGACGCTATTCGTTTTACTCCTAGTAATGTTGGTTTTATTGTTAATTATTTATATGATAATGATAATAATTATATAAAAGAATCATCGTGTACCTGTTTTGTTGATTATAAAGATGGTATAAGTGTAGGAGATATTGTTTATAAGACACAAGATTATTTATTAGAAGAGGAGTATAAAAACATTTCTTTAAAAAAGATTCCTGTATCTTTTAATGTATATGCTAAAGTTGGAGAAAAATTAAAGATTGATATTACAGATAGTAAAAATACTATTTCTTGTTATGGAGATGTTGTTCAAAGGGCAAAATCAGCTCCTATTCTATCTTCATCTATTAGGGAAAAGTTATCTAGACTTGGAGATAGTCCTTTTACTTGTCAAGAATGTTTGTTTTTTATTGATAATGATATTTTTATACCAATTAAAGATATTAATAATATTAGAAGACAATTAGTATCATTGTTAATAAAAAGTAGAGAGGAAAATAATAGTTCTTTTATTGAAAAAGATGTTTCTTTTATTAAGAATAATTGTCCTAACAGTTCTACTTTATTATCTTGTATGGTTTATACAAAAGAACAATTAGAAGTTTGCTTAGAAAATAATATTTCAAGGATTTATATTCATGATTCTAATTTATATGAAGAATATAAAAACTATAAAGGAATTTACTCTGTTTCTTCTTTAGTAGATACTAATTCAAAAAGTTTAATTTCTTTTTATAAAGATTATAAAGATGGAGAATATATTGGTAATTATTTATTAAATGTTACAAATATTTATACTGCTTATTATTTAAATAAGATTGGATTAAATAATATTTGTTTATCTCCTGAATTAAGTTTATTAGAGATACAAGAATTTATTGATTTATATGATAAAAATTTTGGAACTTGTAATTTTGAAATGTTAGGATATGGTAGAGTTCATAATATGATAATTAAAGGAAATATATTAGGTTTAGATAAAGACTCTTATTATTATTCTTTAGTTGATTCTAGAAATAGATCTTTTCCTGTGTACTATGATGGTAATTTTACTCATATATTAAATTATATTAAAAGAAATGACTTTCTTCCTAATATTTGTACTAGATTAGACTTTTATAATGAGGAAAGGGAAGAAGTAGAAAAGATTGTAAAAGAAAGACAATTATTAAAATAAATTCAACCTTAAAATATGTTTTTATGATACAATAAATATAAGAGGAGTGATATCTAATGAGAGGAAAAAATATAAAAGAAAAGAAAAATAAAGTACATAATTATATTATTTTATTAATTATTTGTATTTGTTTTATTGCTTTTGTTTTTTATATATGTAAAATATATAATATTCAAGAAGAAGAAAGATTAAAGATTCCTGTTATTAGAGGTCAATTATTAGAGATATATAAGGATGATTTAGATCACTATATTATGGATAATCCTTCTAGTATTATATATGTTTGTACTGCTGATGGTGAGAAATGTCGTTCTTTTGAGAAAGAATTTAAAAAGTTATTAAAGAAAAATGATTATATGAATCAAATCATTTATTTGAATTTAACTGATGTTGATCAAGATGTTTTTTTAGAAGAGTTTAATAAAAAATATAATAGTAAAACCAGGTTATCTAATTATTATCCAGCGTTTATATTATTTGAAGATGGGAAAATAAAATCTATTTTACAAGGAAGTTCATCTAAAGATGTTAGTACTAATAAATTAAAACAATTTTTAGAAGTTAATGAAATAGGAGAATAATCTCCTTTTCGATTGGAGGTATATACATGAATCATATAGTTTTATACGAACCAGAAATTCCTCAAAATACTGGTAATATTATGAGGACTTGTGTAGCAACTAATACTAAATTACATCTAATTAAACCTTTTGGTTTTGTTTTGGATGATGCTCATTTAAAAAGAAGTGGTGTTAATTATATTGATAAATTAGACTATGAAGTATATGATGATTTTTCTGATTTTAAAAATAAAAATCCTGGAATATATTATTATTTTACTAGATATGGTCATAAACCACATACTAGTTTTGATTATAGTAATGAGGGAAATGAAAACTTATATTTTATTTTTGGAAAAGAATCAACAGGTATACCTAAAGAGATACTTCAAGAAGATTTAAATCATTGTATGAGGATACCTATGACTGATAAAGTTCGAGCCCTTAATGTTTCAAATAGTGTTGCTGTTGTTATATATGAAGTATTAAGACAACAAAACTATAATGATTTATTATTTGAAGAGCCTCATAAGGGTTCGGATTATTTAGAAAGAGATTAATAGTTGTATAAAAATCTTCTTTTTTATCATTATAAAGATAGAAAGGAAGATTTTTTTATGTCTAAATATAAAGTTGATATATGTGGGGTTGATACTTCTAAATTGGTTTCTTTAACTAATGAAGAAAACAATGAATTATTTAAGAAGATGGCTGAGGGAGATAGTTTGGCAAGAGAAGATTTAATATATGGAAATTTAAAGCTAGTTTTGTCCATTTTAAAAAGATTTAATAATAAAGTAGATAATTTAGATGATTTATTTCAAGTTGGTTGTTTAGGATTAATTAAAGCTATTGATAATTTTGATATTAGTTATCAAGTTACTTTATCTACTTATGCTATTCCTATGATTTTAGGTGAAATTAAAAGATATATTCGAGATAATAATAGTATTAGAGTTAGTAGATCATTAAAAGATATTAGTTATAAAGCTATAAAAATAAAAGAAGAATATTTTACTATGTTTGGCAAAGAACCAACTTATTTGGAATTAGCGGAAAAATTAGGGGTTAGTGAATATGAACTTTGTAATGCTTTATTATCCTTAAAAGAACCTGTTAGTATGTATGAACCTATTTATAATGATGGTGGAGATACAATTTATTTATATGATCAAATTGAAGATAAAAAAAATGAATATGATATTTCTAGTAGATTAGCAGTAAATCATGCTATGGAAGAATTAAAAGAAAGAGAAAAATATATTTTAGATGAAAGATTTATTATTGGTAAAAGTCAGATGGAAATTGCGGAAGAGTTAGATATTAGTCAAGCCCAAGTTTCACGTTTGGAAAAAAAAGCAATTGCTCAATTAAAAAAAGTATTAAAGTAGTTCTTATTACATATCATGAAATAGGTGATATATTTGAGATTATCTGATTTGCAGAATAAAAAAATTATTAATATAAATAGTGGAAAAAGTATTGGAAATATTATGGATATAGAAGTGTTAGATACAGGAAAAATTGAATCTCTTATTATCGAACAAAGCAAAAATATTTTTTCTTTAAATCGAGAAAGTGAAATAAGGTTATATTGGACTGATATTGTAAAAATAGGGGAAGATGTCATATTAATTCAAAAACAATCATGAATAAGATAAAGATAATTGTTCTTGTTTTATTTCTTGTCTTTTTGATATCAATTTTTTTGTTAATATATTTTGATAATAGGTTAAGTATTATATTAAAACCTTATATTGATGAAGAAGCTGAAAGACTTACTACTAATATTATTGAAAATAGTGTACATCAGTTTTTAGTAGAAAAAGGATATAAAGATTTTATAATTTATAATTATGATGATTCTTTTAAAAAAGAAAGAATTGCGTATGATACAGAAAAAATTAATAAAATGAGATTTGAATTGACTGAAAAAATATCTAATGTGATATCTAACATTGATAATGGAGTTATTGATTCAAAGTATATACCAGAAAGGATAAAAAAAGGAAGATTTCATAATATTAAGAAAGGAATATTGTGTGATATTAGTTTTTCTTCTCTTAGAAATTCAACTTTGTTTGCTAATATTGGTCCATCTATTCCTATTAAATTGGTTTTTTTGGGACAAGTATCTACTGAAATTCAGACTGATATAAAAGACTATGGTATTAATAATATGATGGTTTCTCTTTATTTGGTTATTTTAGTTAAAGAACAAATATCAATGCCTATTAGTTCTATGAAAAAAAACGTTTCAGTTAAAGTGCCTATTTCTATTGATATTGTGCGAGGAGATATACCATCTTATTATGGAAATGTGGGTAGATGACTTTTTATTTATTTTTTGATACAATTATTTTAGAAAAGAGGTATATTATGAAGATGATACATATTCGTAATTTTGATTATGAGTTAGTTGATGATGATAATAAATGTTTTAATAAAGAAGAAATAGAGGAAAAGTTATCTTTAACAGATTATTTTGATACATTTGATTATATTTTTGGTGATTATGCATATGATAAAGTTCGATTAAAGGGATTTTATGAAAATACAAATAAGAAAGCAAAAGATTATAATAAAATACAATATTTAGAAGAATATAAAAAGAATTTTTGTAGTTTTGGAAGTAAGTGTTTCTTGCTAAAAAAAATAAAGAAAAATACCTTGTAATTATTTTTTTTTATGATAGAATTGTATTATATGGTGAATAGTAAAGGGAGGATATAATGGGAAATCAAAGTTTGGAAAAGAAAATGATGTCTATTATTTCAGAAGATGGTACTACTGAAGAAGTGGAAGTAATTTTGGCTTTTGAATTTAAGGATAATAAGAAAGAATATGTTATATATACAAGGAATGAAAAAGATGAAAACGGAAATGTAACAGTTTATGTTTCTAATATAGATCGTTCTTCTGGAGAGCCTAAGTTAGTAGGAATTGATGATGAAGAGGAATGGAGTCGTATTAAAGACGTTTTACGTGAATTATCAAAAAGTGAATAATGCAAGGGAGGTTTTTGACGTATGAATGGTGCTTATGAATTTTATGATTATGGTGATCTCATTTTTGGTTTAGAATCATCTAGTTCTATTCATTTTACGGAAAAGTCTAGAGATAATATTAACAATAAGTATTTAGAAGAAATGAAAAGAAGAGCTGATGAGGCAACTGACAATAAGTATTTAGAAGATATGAAAAAAAGAGCTGATGAGGCTACTAGAAAAGGATTTACTGATAAACTTTCTGAACGTATTAAAGATCTTAATGAAGAATTAAATACAAAAGCTATTGGTAATATGGTACTTTATTTTGATGGAAAACCTATTAAATTAAAGGAAGTTATGTTTGAAAATATGAAAGGTACTGCAGATGCTTTGAATAAAAGTAGTATTTCAGCGGTTGAAAATCCAATTGATGTTGCAGGGGTAGACCCTACTAAATTGAATGATAGTGTTTCTGCTGCATTTTCTTCATCAAATATGAATACTGGATTTGAAATGCCTACGTCTTCTGAATACAATGCTTCTAGTAGTAATAATAGCCTTATGGAGCCACCTGCTAATTCTTTAGTTGAAGAGCAAATACCTGATGCTTTGAATAAAAGCAGTATTTCAGCGGTTAAAACTAATCCAATTGATGTTGCAGGAGCAGATTCTACTAAATTGAATGATAGTGTTTCTGCTGAGTTTTCTTCATCAAATATGAATGCTGGATTTGAAATGCCTACGTCTTCTGAATACAGTGCTTCTAGTAGTAATAATAGTCTTATGGAGCCATCTGCTGATTCTTTAGTTGAAGGACAAACACCTGATGCTTATGGTTTTTTTAGACCATCTGTTGATTCTTTAGTTACAAATCAAATGCCTAATGGTGCTGGAAAATCGGTTGTTAGTAATAATTCTGATTTTTCTAATGATACAGCTATACCAGGCGTAGATGCTTTAGCTGGAAATGAATTTTCTTCTTCGGAGGGGAATTCTGATGAAATGCCTCCTTTGAAAGCTATTATTAATGATGATCATTCTTCTGATGATAATGATAAAATAGGTCTTACTTCATTTGTTGATAGTAATCTTAATAGTGGTGATGTGGTTGCTTCTACAGAAGGTACTAATGATTCTTCAGTTGATTTAGAAAATGTTGGTAATAATTCTAGTCAGACTGAATCTTCTGAAAATGATTCAGAGATTCATGATAATACATTTGATGAAAATCCTGTAGATGTTATTCCTGATGATAGTGTTGATGTTCCAAAAGATATTGCCCGTGGAGAGGATGTTCAGGTTGTACCAGAAAGAAAAGATACTTCTATGAGTGCTGATATTGGTTATGCTAATAATGATGTAGATAGTCAAATGAATCAAGGTTTTGCAGAAGAAGCATCTGATGATGTAAGGGATTCTTTAATTGATGTTTCTGCTGATAGTATTTTTGATGTCAATCAGAGTAAAGATACAAATAAAAGCAAGAGCGTTGATTCTTCTCGTGTTGTTGATCCAGATTTAGGAGAATTAATTGGTTATAGTAAGCCAGAGGGGGAACTTAAATTCGACAGCTTAGTTCCTGATTTAATAAAGCAATATGATGAAACAAATAGAATTGGATCAGAGTTAACTGATAGAATTAATGAACAAGGTAGAAAAAAAAGGGAATTAGAAAGAAAAAAAGCTGAGCAAGATAAAACCAAAGAAGAATTAGTCGGTAGATTATATAATTTAACTGCTTTAAAAGCAAGAAATAATGCTGAAAAGCAAGAAACCATTGATTATAACGATGAAGAATTGGCTTTAATTGAGGAAACTATACGTGGTAATGATTCTACAATTGCTACATTAAGACAAATGCTTGGGGAAACTGATGATGATGTTTCTGAAGATGATAATACAAAAGGAAGAAGTATGTAATAATACTTCTTTTTTCTCATATAATTTAATGGTGATATTATTATTTCTTATATTATTTCCGAATATTATTCTTTTTCTAGAAATGTTATTGTTGATAATAATGGTTATAGATTTCAGATAAAAGATAATTTGGGTATTTATTATATTTATGAAATTGATAATTATAATTATTTAATTAATATTTTTGATTTATCTAGATTGCTTCCACATTCTGATATTATTATTTCTAATAAATTTGGTTTAAAATATACTTTTTATAATTCTAAGTACTATGTTTTAATAAAAAAGAGTTATTATTCTTTTTCTATTAATTGTTTATATTATCCTATTACTATTTATTCTACTTATATTAATTGGAGAGAGCAATGGATTAAAAAAAGAGATTATATATATAATTATTATTTAACTATTAAAGGAAAATATAATATTATTGATGAAAGTATTTCTTATTATTTATGTTTATTTGATTATTCTATTTATTTGTTAAAAAATTTTTCTTTTGATAGTAATGTTTCTATTCAACATAATAAAATGATTATTGATGAGTTTTTTAATCCTTTTAATTTAAGATTAGATTATAAAGAAAGAGATTTTGCTGAATATTTAAAAGAAATATTTTTTAATAAAGAATATAAAAATATAGATTATAAGTATGTTATTAATAGGGGATTTGGTATATTTAGATATGAGTTAGTTATTGCTAGAATGATTTTTCCAAGTTACTATTTTGATAAGTTTGATGATGTTGTTTTAAATGATGTTGATCAGTCTGTTTTAAATGAAATTTTAAATAGACAAATTGAATATAATATTTATATAAAAAATATTATTGATATTGTTGGTATTATTCCATTAAAAAAAGTACCTTTTTAGTACTTAGTCTATATTTCTTACTTCTTTTACTTCTGGTATTTCATTTACTATCATTTCTTCTATTCCATCTTTTAAGGTAATATCTATCATACTGCAGTCTTTACATGCACCTGTTAATCGTACATATACTATTCCATCTTCAAATTTTATATATTCTAGATTTCCACCATCACTTATTAGAAATGGTCTAATTTTATCTATTAAGGCAATTATTTTTAGCTCTATTTCATTTTTCATGTTTACCTCCTTGGCTATAATGATTATATCATTTTTTTGTCTTTTTTCAAAATAAATGTTATAATAGTTTTCGAGGAGTATTAATAATGAAATACGAAGTAGGAAATGTTGTACAGGGTAAAGTTACTGGTATAACAAATTATGGCATTTTTTTAACTTTTGATGATGGTTATTCTGGACTTATACATATATCAGAGATTTCTGATAAATTTGTTCAAAACATTTCTGAATATGTTACTCTTAATGAGTTTATTTCTGCTAAAGTTATTGAATGTGATGAAATAAAACATAAGTTAAAACTTAGTATAAAAAGGATTAAAAAGCCATCAAAACAAATAATTAAAGAGGTAGGAGAGGGATTTGGTATATTAGAGGCTTCTCTTCCAGAGTGGATAAGAAATAAACAAATTGAGATGAATATTAATGAAGATGATTAGAAAGACTAGTTTTCTTTGTTTTTTACTTGTTTATTATGGAAAAATAAAAAAAAAATGTTTTTTATGTTGACAAAAATCATAATAATTGATATATTTAATACTGTCAACTGGTGTTAGTAGGAGTTGGGCGATTAGCTCAGTTGGTTAGAGCACCTGCCTTACAAGCAGGGGGTCATAGGTTCGAGTCCTATATCGCCCACCATGATGTGCCGAAATAGCTCAATTGGTAGAGCAACTGATTTGTAATCAGTAGGTTCCGGGTTCAAGTCCTGGTTTCGGCACCATTTTTATGGAGAGGTAGCGAAGTGGCTAAACGCGACAGACTGTAAATCTGTTCTCATCGAGTTCGATGGTTCGAATCCATCTCTCTCCACCACTTAATATATTGCCTCGTAGCCAAGTGGTAAGGCATCAGACTTTGACTCTGACATGCGTTAGTTCGAATCTAACCGAGGCAGCCATTTTTAATTAATATGATCTGTTAGCTCAGTCGGTAGAGCATTTGACTTTTAATCAAAGGGTCATGAGTTCGAATCTCATACAGGTCACCATTTTGTGCCTGAGTGGCGGAACAGGTAGACGCACAGGACTTAAAATCCTGCGAGCATAAACCCTCGTGCCGGTTCAAGTCCGGCCTTAGGCACCATATTTATTGTCTATTATTTTTGATAATAGATTTTTGGAGGAATACCCAAGTCTGGTTGAAGGGACCGGTCTTGAAAACCGGGAGGTCGTGCAAGCGGCGCAGGGGTTCGAATCCCTTTTCCTCCGCCATTGATATCGCGGGATGGAGCAGTTTGGTAGCTCGTTGGGCTCATAACCCGAAGGTCAGAGGTTCGAATCCTCTTCCCGCAACCATTTGGTTCCTTGGTGCAGCTGGTTAACACGTTTGCCTGTCACGCAAAAGATCGCGGGTTCGAGTCCCGTAGGAACCGCCATTATTTGGCTTCATAGCTCAGTCGGTAGAGCAAGGGACTGAAAATCCCTGTGTCGCTGGTTCGATTCCCGCTGGAGCCACCATTTTTTTTGTTTAATAATAAAGTAGTTGAACATGCTTTCTCGCGCTCGTAGCTCAGTTGGATAGAGTGTTTGGCTACGAACCAAAAGGTCAGGGGTTCGAATCCCTTCGAGCGCACCATTTTTTCGGGTAGTGGCTCAACTTGGTAGAGCACGTGGTTTGGGACCATGAGGTTGCAGGTTCAAATCCTGTCTACCCGACCATTTTAATAATTAACCATTGTATTATCAATGGTTTTTTCTTGCTTTTTTATTAAATTGTGGTTAAAATTAACTTATAAGATAGTTGTAAAATAATTTAAATGAGGGATGAATATGAATAATAAAGTTGTTTTGGTTGGTTGTGGAAATGTTGGTATGGCATATGCTTATGCTTTGGTAAATCAAAAAGTTTTTGTTAATGAATTAATTTTAATTGATATTAATAAAGATAAATGTGAAGGAGAAGCAATGGACTTAAATCATTGTATGGCTTATAGTCCCTCTAAAATACGTGTTCGTGTTGGCAGTTATTCTGATTGTCGTGACGCAAAAATTGTTGTTTTAGCTGCTGGAGCTGCACAAGCTCCTGGAGAGTCCCGTATGGATCTTATTGAAAAAAATAGTAAAATATTTAAGTCAATTGTTTCTGATGTGATGTCTAGTGGATTTAAAGGAGTTTTTATTGTTGCTACTAATCCATTGGATGTTATGACTTATTTAACTATTCAATACAGTAAGTTGCCTAAAGGACGTGTTATTGGTTCTGGTACTACTTTAGACACTTCTCGTTTAAGATTTATTCTTTCTGAGCGCACTGGTATAAACCCAAAAAATATAGAGGCGTATGTTATTGGTGAGCATGGTGATAGTGAGTTTGTCCCATGGAGTAATGTAAATGTTGCTTATAAAAAAATTTCTGATATTTTAAATCATGAAGAGTTGAATTATATTGAGGAAGAAGTTCGGAATTCTGCTTATCAAATAATAAACAAAAAAGGTGCTACTGCATATGGTATTGGCATGAGTCTTGTTAAAATTACTAGTGCTATTTTGGAAGATAAGAATTCTATTTTACCTGTATCTAGTTGGGATATAGAAAATGAGATATGTCTTTCAACTCCTGCAATAGTTGGTAAGAATGGAGTAAGAGAGAAGATATATATTCCTTTAAATGATGAAGAAACTGCTAAGCTAGTTTGTTCTATTGAAACTATTAAAGATGCGATAAGTAAAATAAAAGAATAAATCAGTAATGATTTATTCTTTTAGTATGATTTTCCCCATACAACCATGTGTTTTGCTTTATTTCCACAGTATATGCATTTTTCAGATAGATTTTTTTGTTCTTCTGGTATGCATCTTGATCCAAATCCTTCTGTTTCAGCTTTTATATTTTCTTCACATTCTGGATTTCCACACCACATTGCTTTAATGAAACCAATATTTTCTTTTGCTAGTTTTTTCATTTCATCTAATGTTTTTGCTTCAAATATGTGTTCATTTAAAAAGTTGTTAGCTTTTTCATACATTTCTTTTTGAATGGATTCTAATATTACTGGGATTTCTTTTTCTAAATCATTTAATTTAATTGGTAATTTTTCTCTTGTATTTCTTTTTACTATGATTGCTTCATTTTTTTCAATATCTTTTGGTCCTATTTCAATTCGAATAGGTATTCCTAACATTTCTTGTTCTGCAAATTTGAATCCTGGACTTTTTTCTGAATCATCTAGTTTTGTTCTAATTCCTGCGTTTTTTAATTTTTCTTTTATAGTGTTTGCAGTATCTAAAACGCCTTCTTTATTTTGTGCTATTGGTATTATCATTACTTGGGTTGGAGCAATTCTAGGTGGAAGAACTAGCCCCTCATCATCACCGTGTACCATGATGATTGCACCAATTATTCTGGTTGATAGTCCCCAACTTGTTTCATAGCAACTATGATATTTATTTTCTTTATCTAGGTATTTTATATCAAAGGCATCTGGAAATCCAGAACCAAAAAAGTGAGAGGTTCCTGATTGAAGAGATTTTCCATCATGCATCATTGCTTCTATTGTATAGGTATCTTCTGCACCTGCAAATTTTTCACTTTCTGTTTTCTTTCCACATACTAATGGTATTGCTAGATCTTGTGTTACAAAGTCATAATAAACTTGAAACATTTGCTTTGTACGATTTTCTGCTTCTTCATGTGTTGCATGAATTGTATGACCTTCTTGCCATAAAAATTCTCTACTTCTTAAGAATGGACGAGTTGTTTTTTCCCATCTTAGTACGGAACACCATTGATTCCAGATTATTGGTAAATCTCTATAAGAATGAATTTGTTTTTTCCAAGCATCACAAAATAATGTTTCAGATGTTGGACGAATACAATATCTTTCTTCTAACTCTTCATTTCCACCTTTTGTTACCCATGCTACTTCTGGGGCAAATCCTTCAATGTGATCTTTTTCTTTTTGAAGTAAGCTTTCTGGAATTAACATAGGTAGAGATACATTTTCAACTCCTGTTTCTTTAAATCTATTATCTAAATTTTTTTGAATATTTTCCCATATTGCATATCCATTTGGTAAATAGTTTAAGCAACCTTTTGCGTTAGAATAATCACATAATTTTGCTTCTTTAACTATATCTGTATACCATTTTGGAAAGTCTTCTTCTCTAGATGTTATTTTTTCTACTAATTTTTTTTCTTTTGCCATAAATAATCCTCTTTTCTTTCTTTATTTTATCATAAACATTAATTAATTGGAGTAAAGTATTTGTATTTTCTATACTGTTTTGATTATTTTTTTACTTTTTGTTTTTTATGTTCTATATCATTTTTTTTACTTTGTTCGGCTGTTTCAATGTATTGATTAATAAACATTTCCATTATTTCATTAGTATTATTACTAATCAATTGAGCTATTAATTCCATAGGTAAAAAAGCCCAAAGTTCTAAATTTAGTAGAGGTGATATTTCATCTTTATCATTATTTTTTTCTATGATTTTGTTTTTAAAAATAGTTAGTTCATTTTTTATTAATTCCACAAAACGTTTCTCTGGATATTCTTTTTGTAGGCAATCAATTATTCTATCTATTTCTTCTGGAACAATTGGTCCTTCTTGCAAATTATCAAGTGTGGTATCTATAGTAGATTCCCATCTATCTTTTTGATAACTTATGATTGTTATATTTTGATATTTATGAATTATTATTTGAGAGTATTTTTGATCGGTATCTACATCAAAAATCATTCCTGATTGTGTATTGTTTTTTAATAGATCTTTATAATCATATATTTCATTATATGGATATACATTTACATGATTAAAATAGATTGTTTTATCTAATTCCTTTATATTTTCAAAACAAATACATCTTATTCTTTCTCCAGGATGTTCCCATTTATAATCAATTAATTGACCTTTATTATCTTTATATGTTAAACCGTTAACAACATATAATATTTGGTTGGAAAAGGTATAAACACCTTTTTCCTGTGCTAAAGGAAATGTTTCTTCATTATATAGTAGTGTATTATTAATTGTATCTATTTTTGAATAATTTATATATGGATGATTTGGACTATGAAAATGACATCCTTTTAAGAAAATACGACTATATTCATCGTCTTTAGGTGTTAATGTTATTTCAACAGTATTATTTTCTTGTAAATAATCATAGTAGTGGTTACTATTATAATGGATTCGATTTTCATATTTTTTTGTTATGTATAAAGTAAATTGTTCATTTGAAATGGTTAGTTTTTCTATTAATGGTTCTTTATCATCTTTTAGATATGCTTTTTCATATTTATATGATGGAGCTTCTATACTCATAGTAGTTATCCAGTAATTAGTTAAATCTTGATATCGGAGTAAATGTGTTCCGTATTGTTGATAAGCGTTATATATTATTTCACCTTGTTTTGTGCTAGTAATATATTTTCTTCTTATTTCATTAAATTCAGGTAATATATATATTCCATCTGAATTTAAATCTATATTTAATAGTTCAGCTAAATCTGGGATGATTTCTTTTTTGTTTGGATTATTTTGATATTTTTCAATTATATCATTAACTGTTTTTTTCATGTTTAAACTCCTTTGTTTCATAGTTTAATACAAAAAAATTGTTTTGTATATAAGGAAAGTGCATTCAAATAGGTACTTGACATACAAACAAATGTATTATATGTTGAATTTAGGAGGTTCACTGTATATATAAAACATTTAGATTTCGTATGTATCCTAATGATAATCAAATTGTTCTAATGAATAAAACTTTTGGCTGTTATAGGTTTATTTATAATTATTTTTTAAGTATTTGTAAAAATAATGGTTATAGATGTGCATTTGATATGATTAAACAATTACCAAGTTTAAGAAAAGAATATGAATGGTTAAAAGAAGTGGATT
>Ga0247611_10000391_pt1 | contig 90309 bp, 69 predicted proteins | sample 177DNAGHGhighgp2_FD_192422 | JGI IMG/M metagenome (GOLD analysis project Ga0247611, IMG submission 192422) | Sheep rumen microbial communities from Palmerston North, Manawatu-Wanganui, New Zealand - 1770 DNA GHGhigh gp2 | ecosystem: Host-associated > Mammals > Digestive system > Stomach > Rumen...
AAGACGTGTCCGTCTGCATCAAGGATCCTTCTGAGATACCCGTTACCGTATTCGTTTTTGATGCTAACCCCTGTGGGATAGGTGCTTGCACTAATGCGTGAACATTCATCGTATTCCAAATCAGTGATATAAGTGCCCGATGGCCGTTGCTCCGTGATCCTGACGAGGCGGGCAAAGCCATCGTATGCATACGAAAGGTATTGGATGGCCTGACCCTCGATGGTCCTATGGTGCATGTATTTCAGTGTACCTTTCAAAGCCCCTTCTTCTTCATCGAAAATGTAGTGTGTGGTGGTGTTTTCCATGCCGTCGGTCTCACGCACAAGACGTCCCAAGCCATCGTATTGGTAGGTGGTCTCTTTCTGTACCTCAAGTTCCATAGGCGAGATACGTCGCTTTAGTTCACCGTAGGCATTGTAGACGGTGGTCAAAGTGCCATAGTTAGGATCTGTAAGGGTACTTCGGTTGCGGGCATTGTCGTATGTGGCCGAAATCGTCGTGTTCGGGTCGTTGTTGACGGTGGCCGTGGCCAACAGGCCGTCGGCAAAATGGTCGTAAACCACGTATGAGTTTTCAGTGGCATCGTCACTTCTGACCGTCCAGCCCATGGCATTCACCGTAATCATGCTTTTTTGCACTTGGCCGACGGGTGGTATGATTGTTGTTTTCGTCTGATTCCCCAAATATTCAATGCTTGTAGTGGTGCCATCAGGCGTGATGGTTGCCGTTGGTCGGTCGAGGTTGTCATACTCATAATAGGTCTTCCAAATGGTTTCGCCTTCCTTGTACGGGTTGGTTACTGCAGAAAGTCGACCACGGAGGTCATATTCCCTGTCGACAATTACGGCTTTGCCGTCCAAACCGAATGTTACACTTCGCAGCTCTGCTCCAGTGTGATGGTAGAAAGTCAAAGTTTTGTTGCTGCCCGAGGAACGGCTCCACTTGTAGTATGAAGCTTTATCATGGGCATACGGATAGCCTTCGGCCCAACGCAGAGCCAAGCATGACTGGGTGCCGTCGGCATTGGTGGTTTTCGTTTCAATTCCAAACGCATCGCTCTCAATTTTTGTAATTAACCCATTGCTTCCAACTATAGTGTCGATATTGTCGAAAATGTCATAAGCATATTTGGTTTGATACACCAGATCATTGCTGCTCGCCGTTTCTTTAGTAACCAACCGGTGTTGGTTGGCAGGACCTTCCCCTGGACCGTATTCATATTCTATAGATTTTTCTTGTTCTCCTTGTTGTGCATGCGGTGCTCTCACCGTTATTGTCCATAGATTTCCGTCGTCATAATATTCATAGTCTGTCTGCACCATCAATGGATCCTGATTGTTGTTGAGATAAGGGATATCGTAGATTCGTTTGATTTGGTAGGAGTCAGTCGAAGTGTATTCATACCACCAACAATGGCTGACATCGGGCTTCCCCGTTCTTGACTGGACGATAGCCTTGTTATGTAACCTGTTGATAATCCAAGGAGCTGTATTGTCAGTATAGAAATTAAAGGATTCCACCGTCTTGAACTCACACGAGCTATAGCCGTTTACATTATTTTGGTCGATACCCGTTCTCGTCTCGATGCAATTATAGGTGTTGTCATAGGTGCTTCCGGTGCCTATGCTATAGTCGTATTCGACAATCTCCTTCTTCAGGCATTCGTCGGGGACGCTTGGGTTGTCGGTATTGTAATAGACGGAGGTCTGCCCCATCATCGCGGGCTTGACGATCTTCTGCCCTTGGGTTGAGATGACATTGCGAAAATCATAGGTTTTATGCACGGAAGGCAGCCAATGGTCTGTCTTGAATATGTAAGAAGTTTCTTCGCTAGGAAGGGAAAAGGCGTATGCTCCCATGGTTCCAATCTCGAAGGAAGCTGCATGTTTGCTGATTTCATATCCGTTTGCGGTGTTAACGGCCACTTGGTTCAAGAAACCGAGATAACCGTGGCCTTTTTTATGGAAAGCCGCATTTGTAAAGGAATAGGTTGTGGCCAGTCTGGCATCGTTGATTTTGTAGGAAGTGACAGAATTCAGCGTCCTTATGGGTACGTTAGTGCTGACTATGTCGTTCCCCATGTCAGATTGAGGAAGATTCACAACAGCGGGATAGCTGTATGAAAATCTTTGTTTGTTGCCCATTCCATCGGTTACACAGGTCACACTGTTGTATTCGTTGATGGAATAAAGTGTGCAAAGCACGGGCTTTTTTCTTGTTTTTGCTATCACTTCGTTGCCAAGAAAAGACATATTGTCCTTGCCGAAAAAGTTACCGACGTGCATGTACTGGCTTTTGGAAACGATGCGACTCATATAAGCCCAAGCCAAAGGTTTGATGAGACCTTCATTAGGCTCCCATGAAGGATTTGTGTTTGTGAATTTGGAATACACAGAAAGTGAATTAAGGCTGGGTGTGCTTTCTGACAACGCAATGTCGCAAAGACCGTCGCCGTCAAAATCGGAGGCAAAGAGGGCAAAGCCCATGTTGGTAGTCACTCTTTCCAATGAGTAGGTATATAGCTTTTCTTGTGGTAAGAAGCTATAGTTATTGAAAACGGAAGTTTTAATTTTCCTAAAATCCACACCCGAAGACATTAGGAAGAACCAGTTTAGTTCATCTGTCTCATCGGCTTTGCCATAACAGAGCAAGTCATCTTTTCCATCGCCATTGTAATCGCCGGGGAACAAGTTGAGTTCGGGAACGTAGGTTATTTCAGGGCAATGTCGCTCCTCTTCTAAAGAAAAAACTCCGTTGTTGTATCTTAATTGGTATGTCGTAGCGTCTGTCGAGTCAATTAACATGATTTCGGTATGTCCATCTCCGTCAAAGTCACCAGTCGTGACATCGTAGTTAATCCTAAAACTAGGATTGGAAATAGTTTCATAAGTACTGGTATTGTTTTCGCAATGAATATAATATAGAGGTCTCATTAGAGGAATACTGTCGTTGCCGGGATACTCAAACACCAGAGAACTTTGTTTCCCTTCGCCCAAGAAATCGCCAAAAACCAGAAATAGTTTATAGGGTACACTGATTAGATTTCTGGGAACAAAACGCTCCCCGCCTTGGTTCAAATACACAATCAAACGTGATTCCTCGGTGAGAAAGAAATACTTGTAGTATTGCAGTATGATGTCGTCGTATCCATCGTCATTGATGTCGACCACATGAATCCAGTCAAGATAGACATCAAGAGGATTGCCGTTAATCGCATTCATGGAAAGGCCTGAATTGTATTGGAACTCATGGTTGCCCGTATTGAGAAGTACGTTCATGTCAACAGAATTGTGATATGCATGGCCTGGTTTGTAAGGCACAGTTATTACATCAGAGAATCCGTCGGCATTGAAATCGCCTACAAATACAAATTTATCGAAGTTGGCAGTGTCCAATTTGAAACTTACACCATCTTTGCTTTGGTAGGTATCATTCTCATCCCATTCCCAAGTGATTTTAGTCGGATTCAGGGCTTTCCCGTCTTTTTCCACTTCAACGCTGGTAAGATGGCGATACATCTTGTTTACATGATAATAAGAAGTAGGATTTGTTGCCTCTTCAGAGTAATTGAGATTATATCGCAGTATTTCGGTTTTGTCGTTTTTTACAACGCTAATGGAGGTAAGAAGCCTCTTTTTTTGGACAATGTTGCCTTTCACATAGGCAAATTCATAGTCTTTTCGTCCGGAATATTCAAAATATATGCTGAACTCTGGCTGTATATTCAACCTGTTGTTCTTTGTATAATCGATGGATTGAATGTAATATTCTCCTGTTTCATGTAGTTCGGTGTAATGATAGACAATGGCGTTTCCATTGCGGTCTATGGCTTTATTCAGAAGCCAGCACAAGGCATGGAAGCCTCCAGTTTGTGGATCGATGCGCGAGTCGGGAGTAAAACCATATTCCAATATGGTGCCGTCGGGATTCCAAACTTTGAAGTTGACGATGTAATGAATGGTGGTTGTATGCCCAAAAATAGTATATGAATACTCACTGACATACGCCCTAATTCTTGCCATGCCATCCTGCTCGGTTTTGTATTCGATGCTGTCGCCATAGTTGTGTACTTGAATGAGTCTTTGCCCATCGAGCAAGAATCGGTCGGTAAGGTCGTTAAGGGTCACGCCACCCATAGTTCCGTCATGGTAAAGTGTCTGACCCGTGCGGGTGATGGAGGAAAGCCCCGCCAAGTCCCATTTCCAGCCCAACAAGCCGTTTCCGCTCTGGCTATTATAGACCAACGATAGTTCTGGCTGCATCCCGTTGATGCCCGTTGGTACTTCAATGGGAATAGAATAAACGGCACCTCCCATTGCGCTGACATCTAGTGTGCCTCCCAAGGCCCCGACATATCCATGGTCGCCTTCATTAGGACCACCCAACTGGCCTTGCTGGGGAGGGTAATTGACCATGTTTTCAATTTTGAATTCTGTATAAAAGTTGATGGATGGTGGAAAGCTATGGGAGATGCGGGAAAAACCTGGGTTTAGTATAATAGAGTCGTTTGCATGAAATTCATAGTTTGTTTTGAGTGAATTAATTGTGTCAGAATCAAGCACAAAGTATTCACTTTCAAATATTTTAGTTTCAACCTCATATGTTGTAGCCTTTAAAGGCTGATTGCTTTGGGCTGAAACAAAGAAAGTGTACATAACCATCACAATGGCACAAAACATCTTTTTCATAAGGCGCTTTTGTTTTTATTGTTCTTTTATGATTTTCCAAGTCTGCGATTTGTCAGCCACAGTTAAATGGAGCAAATATACACCAGAGGACAAGTCTGATAGGTCGAAATCATGAATACCTTCTGACAATTCGCTCATTATCAGGATAGTGCCTGTAATAGTGGTTATACAGGCCGTGACGGAATTGTTGCAAATGCCTTGAAGTGAAATGGTCACCTTTTCATGGGTGGGATTGGGGAAGACGGACACGTTTGTGATTCCTAAAATGTTATGGGTTTCCTCGATGGACTCGGTCGTTTTTATAGTATCAGTAGGATTGTAGTTTTGTTCCATTTTGGCTACCGTCAGTGTGCGGCTGATACGGTTTCCGTTGGCATCATAGCCGAAATGCACGGTATAGTTTTGTCCGTGGCATGAAATAACTATCAACAATGAAATAGCCCAAACGATTGTGATTTTTCTTCGTGTATTCATAATGCAATCATGGAGTTGTGTTATTATTCTTTTCTTCCAATTCGGCAATACGTTGTTCAAGTTCTTCCATCGTTTCTTGCTGTTGCAGAATGTAGAGTGTCAATTCTTCAATCTTTTTCAAAAGGATGTCTTGCATTTGACCAATTTCCACACCTTCTTCGATTACGTTTTTTTTCGAAGGCACTTCGGGAAGGTGTCGGTTTTTGTATATATAATCTTTCAAATCAGAAAGAGGCATCAACGGATAGCCGGAATTGAACACATAGTCAGGCCAGTCGGAATAATTTTTTATCTTGATTTTGTCGGTCAAGATACCTCCATGCACGCATAAGCTGTAGGAGGGATTCATATTGTCAGGATCATAGACATTGATGCCGACTTTTCCTTCTAATAGGAGACGGGAATAATTAAATCCTGATCTGCTTATGATTTTCATATCTCCATTATCATCCACCCAAATTCCATGATATTCGTCCCTCATCTGAATGAATGTTGAGGAAGAGGTCAAATCCTTTGGTTCAAGGATAATGCCCGCATTTTCTCCGTAGTCGGAGCGGATGTGGAGCTTGGCGGCTATGTCGGGCATGGGCACATCGCCGATGGCTACCTTGCCGGTTTTGCACAGCGTGTCGCCTTGTGGATAGTCGTTGGGCGACGGACTGACCGTGAGTGTGGGCTTGGTGCTGTTGAAGCCAATAAGCAGGCTGTTGCCGTAACTGTTTTCAAGGGAAACGTTGGGGTTTGCTCCCGATCCTATGATACCGTTACCTATCACCATACAGCCAGAAGACCCTATAAGTTTTAAGTCGTGACCGAGACCGAGACTGTAATTGCTTTCAATCTTGACATTGCTTCCCACGGCCAATGACATCACTCCGCCAATCCTGTTTAATGAACCGAATGCAATGGAACCATTGGCATTGTTCATGATGGTGTCATTGTTTCCGACAGCCAAGGAATGGTAGCCGCCCAACCAATGGTCAGTTCCTATGGCATTGCCTCGATTGTTGTTCAATGTGTTGTTGCTTCCAATGTTCAGGTTTGAACCTGTTACAATGGTCTGGGCGTTTGCTACAAGGCTTATCGTCAGCCCTGCCAACATCAGTAAAATATTTCTTAATCGTTTCATAATGTTAGAGTTTTGTTGTTTTATGTTTTCTTATTCCTTCACAAATTTTCCGCTGGACAATTCCTTGCTGCCAGAAACGACACGATAGACATACAGCCCCGTTTCAAGGTTATGTGTGTCCATGGTGATGAGGCTGCCTTGTTTGGTGATGGCGCAATCGAAGCATTTCTCTCCCTTCATGTCGAAGATCTGGAGCCTTAATCCATTGTGCTCTCCTTCGCCTATCGGGATGTTGAGGATGCCGTTGGTGGGATTGGGATAGGGTGAAAGTAGTGACGGCGCGTTGTTTTGTTGCACCACGTCCCACGTGATTTCGATGTCCTCACGGCGGAATTTCATGAGTTCTCGACGTTTGAACGGTTCGCCAGGATAGCCATCCCCGTTCCAAGAACCGACGAAAGCAAGGCATCCCCCGTCATTGAAAGCAGCAGGCGAAGACACAATGTATATCACGTTATCGACCCTGAGTACCTTGCGTCCCAAAAGGTTGAGATCCTTATCGACTAAGGTGACGTTGAGTTGTTCCATGTCGTTGGCATAGATGTAGGAACTGCAGTAAGTAAAGGCGAAGATGGTGGAGTCGTTGACATAGGCCGTCGAAGTGCCAACGGGCGAAAACGAGCAGGAGTCGTAAGGTGGCAGGCGAAGCTCAGCATGGATATTGAGTGCCGAATCCAGCTTGTAGAGTTTGTCGTAGTAGAAGGTAAAGCGTGGGTCGTCCTTCCCGTCATATCTTTTGGTATAGGCATCGAAAATGACACAATCATCGTCAAACCATCTGCCCTCGCAACGCGCCTCCATGATATGGTCGGCGTAAGGGTTTATCCCGCCTTGAAGATGGAAGAAGTCCTTGTAGGCGATGATATTGAGGCTCGTGTCGGCAATGTATATGCCAACCGCGTCGTTGGGAGGGAAACTTCCCTGCACCGCAATCATCAGGTTGTCGGAATGCGGGGCATAGAAGATTTCCTCAATGCGTATTACACTCTTGTCGTCGTCAACCACTCTCAACATGTCGCCCTCTTCGTCGAATTCATAGAAACGCATCCTAAACCTGTACACAGGATAGGGCTCTTCCACAAAAAACGTAGGCCTACAAGCCAAGATAACGGTGCCCGACTTGGAAAGAATGGATTTCATCATGTAGCCATGGCTTGAATCGTAGAAGTAGTCGAAGGTTTCGTCATCCACATCGTATGTTCTAGACGAAACAGACACAAGTTTGTCGTTGAAGATATCAACCTGGAGGTATTGTTGGAACAAAGGGTCGCGCAGGCTGTCGTCGCAGATGCCGAACACCATGTAGTTGCCATTGTCGAGTTGGACGGCGCTATGGTATTGGAGCGTCTGGCCTGGCAGATGGACCTTTCGGTCGATGTACTGCCCATCTTTACCAACCTTAAGGATAATACCATCACCCTTATAATAGTTGGTGCCAATGCCAAGGACATACTCGCCCGAATCGACAGAAACCATATCCCGCATTCCACCAACTTTATACTGAGGCAAATCCACAACCCATTCCTGGGCAAACAAAGGCTGGCAAAGGGCAAGCAAGATCAAACATTGAAGGATTCTTTTCATGGTTGTGTTCCCTTTCATTGGATTAAAGTGGATCCCTGTCACCCCATTCTTGGGCGACAACCAATCGAACACCATAACATGCTTCGGTATGATGGCCAATCGTTACAGCACCTGTGTTATCCCGTTCTTGATAATCTCCAACATCAACATGAAACAGCGAATGGGTTGAAGGTATGGGGGCATTGCCGTTAAAGAATTCCACTTGTACCAGTTGGCATTCTCCATAGTAGTGGAAGTTCATCAAGTCAGGGTCAAGCCAGTAGTCATCATCTGACGGATTGTATCTATAGAACTCACAGTATGAGGTCAGATTGGGGAACCAATGGTGGGCAAAAGGATATTGTGTTGGCGTTGTGGATACCTTATGAAGCACATGGGTATATTGATATTGATAGTTTTCAGGCGCTTTTGGAATCAATCTTGTGTTCAACATCCGTGTCAGGGTGTCGGCAGCATCCATCATGCCCATGAATTGGCCATTGATTGTACCACCGTTTTGGCCGTAGTACCATGTAAGTCCGTTAGTGAAGGGGCCTTTCCATTGTTGTAGTGTGTCTAGAGTTGGGTCTGGTGTTGAGGTTCGGCTTCCCTGCACCGTGTGCAATGTGATGGCCTGTAGATTGCCGGTGCGTTCGCCTGCTTCCACATCAAGGATAAGAAACTGACGGTTGTTCAGGTTGGTAGCATGATAAAGTGTTTGCACTGCTACGAACATTCTATTGTAGAATACGGACAAGTCTGGAATCGACACTGAGTCGTTGACGCAAACAGGCAGATAGAGTGTGGTGTCGCAGCTCACCGTCTGGCCATAGGATTCGTCAGGAAAGGCATAGGTTAAGTTAAACAGAGCCTCAAGATTCCAGACGGCATCGGCGATGCTCATGTATGAAACAGACCGCTCGTCAAGATTCGTCTCAGCTACTTCTAGTTGGTGCTTGAAATCCATGATGCGGGCAAGTGTGGCCTCGCCTTGTTTTACGGCCACATTGTTGGGGTCTTCTTTCTTGCTGCAACCAACCATGAAGGCTGCCGTTGTTGCAACGATAATCATGGCTGCAACGAGGGTTTTAGTAATTCTTTTCATTTTGCTGTTTATTTTAATTTGTTGATGATAAGGTTGTTTGCTTTGTTTTTGTTCTTTTTTTGCCATTCTTGCGGAGAATTGCTATCTTTGTCTCGCAAAAACGGGCTTGATACACCAAGGGCATTAGCCCCAAGTGGTTAGGTCTTTGCGTTTTGCTTCAGGTGCTTCAAGGATTAGCGATCTTCCACAACAGCAATGTCCTTGCAAGCACCTTTTATATTGGCCTCATCAAAGAGGCCTTATCCAATGAACTTGTTCTTCTCCTTCATGGCTTCATAGGGTTTCGTTCATCAATCCGTCACCGTAAACTCACCATAGTACTCGTCCCCGTTGGGAAGGGTGAAGGTGACGATGTAGTCGCCCGTGTTGGGGATGTAGATTTGCAGGCCGTTCGGCGTAGTTATCGAAAGGCATTCAACGTAACCACCTAAAGCTGTGGTCACTTCCACAGCCACTTGGCCAAGGTTTTCGGTGAATACCACCGTGAGCATGTGGCCATCGATGAAGGCTTGGATGGCGGAGTCTTTGGGGGCTTCATGCACATTGGTTTTCATTATTGCAATTGGACTGTAACCATCAGCAATATAAGAATTTTTCGCTAAGCACCATGTTGTTGATGCTATCATACCAAATAACAGGATGATGTTCTTTAATTTTAATTTTTTCATACCACTTTGTTTTGAAATGTTTTGAAATTGAAGGCAAAACTAATCACGAAAGGCTATTGATGTCAAGTTATTTTGTATTTGAATTATTTGCTTTTTTGTTTATGGTTTTGATTTGCAAATAATTACAATTCGTGAAGTATAATGGCAATTCTATCTTCCTTGTGAAAAAGGCCTTGCAATCGTTTTTCCCTTTGCCAAATTGTACGATATGAAAGTTGTGTCAGAGCGGCTATTTGAGAATTGTCCAATCCAAGAAGACATAAATAGCAATACAGCAAATCCCTTTCCTTCAAGTCAGGATATTGTATTTTGAGTTTTGCGAACAACGAACCATAATGTATATGAGCCACCGTTTTCAATTGTGCCTTTTGCTCGTCATTAAGTGCTATTTTTGCATATGATGAAACGGGGATTGAGGTTTTGATAGGATTCGATTTGTCTGAACATACCAATAGAATGTGTTGGCATATAGGCTCTTTTTCGTAACTTATGGCTTGTTTTTGTTGTTGGGGTTTGGATTGGAATGAAGATGCGTCTTTTTCTTTGTTTTTTATTTCCTTCAATAATTCATTGCTATGTTTTAATCTGCCCAATAGGGCTTTCTGCCGAATTTCAAATATGTAGCGATTCTCTTCAATTATTGCTTTCAGATTATGCCCTTGTTTCTTTCTTATATAATATAAAACAATAACTATCAATAACATGATTGAAATAGCACTAATAACACCCCCTGCTGTTTTTGTATTCCTTCTCATTGCCATTTGGTGTTGTCGTTCCAGTCTAGTTTGTAAAAAACAGTTCGACATTTCGGTCAATTGTGACTTTACAATGCTATTATTCTCGTCTTGGGTGGCAAAAGAGGCTAAAAACTCAACATACTCAATGACTTCCTTGTCTTTATCTTGTGTTTTACATATTCCAGCCAACCATTCTGCTGCCTGTTTTTTCAAACTAATATCTGAACTTTCATTGAATACCCTATTTAAGTAATGCCATGATGAATCAAAATCCTTTTCATGATAAAAAATGTCTCCGATTATCAGAGAACGAGCCATTTTTTCTTTATGGCTTTCTGACTTTGAAAGCAAAACATACATCCTCTCTATTGCCTCATCAAACTGCTTGTATATCCTATATTTTAGATATACTTGATGGGTTGCTATGTCCCTATAGAGTGAAATACTAGTATCGTTCATGAATTCGGTTGCCTTGCCATAATAATAGTTGGCACTATCCAATTGGTTTTTCACGTCATACAACATCCCTATTTGATTCAAAACCCAGGCCAAATTCCATACATCATGTGTTTGGGTTTTATAATAAGGTATAGAGTTCTGTGCAAAAAAGATTGCTTGATTATGCAAATAATGATCAGCGAATAAGATTGTCAGCCTTGTATACGACAAAGCCATGAATCTTGCTTTCTTACCCACCAAATCCTTCTCCTCAAAATGGTTCTCCATCACCTCCAAAGCCTTCAGGTATTCCTTGCAGGCTTCCACTACGCTGTCGCGCTCGTAGTATCCTACACCATTAATATAATGGGCGCGGGCATCTAGAAACGCGATGGTGGAGACGTTGCGCACAACGCCTTTGCAAAGGCACAACGAATCGAAATAACGCACTGCCTGCTGCAAAGCCGGGCGGTTGCTTTGGCCGTAGTCGTTTTTGTAGAGCAGCTCCGAAATCAGCAGCTGGCAGTAATGCCCATTCAACTCATCGAGGCTGTCGGCCTCAGAACTTGCCGCAAACTGCTGCAGCACAGCCAAGGCGCTGTCGGGCTGGCGCCACATCAGGCTGTCGATGGCGGATAACTCTGGATTCGGTCCTTCTTCGCTTCGCCCATGCTCAGCGACCTCTGCCGATGGATTGCAGGCGGCCAAGGCTAGCAAAACAAGAAATCCTATGGTCAGCATTTGCTTCATGGCGCAAAGGTAAACAAAAAAAACCCGCCACAGCAAACGTGCGGCGGGGAAAAAATGCAATACTTATGAAAAAATACTCTTGTTTTATTCTTCTTCCTTCTGGCTCTCTTCGTACTCCTTGAGGAGGCGGTTCTGCACATCGGTGGGCACTTGCTGGTATTCAGCATACTTCATCGTGAAGGTGCCACGGCCCGAGGTGAGCGAGCTCAGCGAGGTTGAATAGCGGTCCATCTCGGCCAACGGAACCTTGGCGTGGATGGTCTGGTAGTTGTGGTCGCTGTCCATGCCCATGACGATGGCGCGACGGCCTTGCAGGTCGGTCATCACAGCACCCATGAGGTCGGCGGGCATGCGCACGTCGAGGTCGTAGATAGGTTCCATGATCTTCGGGCCAGCGTTCTTAAAGGCGGCGCTGAAGGCCATACGACCGGCGATCTTAAAGGCCATTTCGTTGGAGTCGACCGGGTGCATCTTACCATCGTAGATGTAGACGATGATGTCGCGGGCGTAGGAACCCGTCAGCGGGCCTTGCTCCAGACGTTCGTTCACACCCTTCAGGATGGCGGGCATAAAGCGGGCGTCGATGGCACCACCGACGACGCAGTTGGCGAAGATGAGCTTACCGCCCCAAGGCAGTTCGTACTCTTGCTTGTCGCGCACCTGCAGTTCGCTCGGGTCGGTGTAACCCTCGAAATAAGGAGCCAGCTGCATGTGCACCTCACCAAACTGACCGCTACCACCGGATTGTTTCTTGTGACGGTAGCTGGCGCTTGCGCTCTTGGTGATGGTCTCACGATATGGGATCTTCGGCGAAGCCGTCTCGATGGCGATTTTATAGACATTGTCGAAGTACCACTTCAGGGTGTTGAAGTGATATTCACCCTGGCATTGCAGGATGTTCTGGCGCAGCTCGCGCGACATGCCGGCGATGACGGTCGGGTCGGTCTTGTGGATGTCGTTGAGGATGCTGCCCAGCTTTTCGTCTTCTTGTGAGTTGACGGCCTTGACGGCAATCGAGAAGATCGGGGTCGGGAACGGGATCTCGGGGAAGGTGGCTTCGGCTGCCTTGGCGTCGACCAGCGAGTCGCCTATGCGGCCGTCCTTCAACTTGATGGTGCAGATGATGTCGCCAGCGTTGGCTTTCTCGATTTCTTCACGGTTCTTGCCGCGGAAGACGAGCAGCTGTGACAGACGCTCCTTATTACCCGTACGCGGGTTGATGAGGTCTTGGCTCTTCACGACGGTGCCGCCGTAGACGCGCATCCAAGCCACGTCACCGAGGTTCTGTTCGGTAGTGACCTTGAAAATGAACAAAGCGGTCGGGTCGTCGACGCTGTTGTGGAACTCTTGTCCGTTGTTGGCTTTGATAGCAGGCATGTCGGCAGGCGACGGGCAGGCGTTGATGAGGAACTCCATCAGACGTGTGACACCCACGCCACGCTTGGCAGCGCCGCAGAGCACGGGGAACATCTCACGGTTGACGATACCCAGGTGGATACCGCGTTCCATGTCTTCCTCGCTCAGAGTCATCTCTTCGAAGAACTTCTCCATCAGAGCCTCTTCACCTTCGGCGGCGTGCTCGATGAGGTTGTTGTGCATCTCTTCGGCCTTGGCCATTTCGGCAGCGGGAATGTCCTGAATCTCAGGGGCACCGTTGCCATTCTTGAAGACCAACATCTTCATCATAATCAAATCGATGACGGCGTTGAAGTCTTCACCTGTATTGACAGGATATTGGATAGGCGTAACCTTATCGCCGAAGTATTCTTTCAGTTCGCGGACTGTGTTGTCGAAGTTGGCGTTGCTGTGGTCGAGTTGGTTCATGAAGAACACAACAGGCTTGTTGGTGTTGGCAGCATGGCGCCAGGCGTTTTCGGTGGTAGCTTCCACACCCGATTGGGCGTTCACAGTGCAGACAGCGATGTCGGCAGCGGTAAGGCAGCTGACAATATCGCCTGAGAAATCACTGAAACCAGGGGTATCCAGGATGTTGATTTTCTTGTCGTTGTAAATCGTGTACATCATGGAGGCGTTCACCGAAATCTGACGTTCCATCTCAATGGGACGGTAGTCGGAAACAGTGTTCTTCTCTTCGGTGCTACCTTTTCTGTTGATGAGCTTGCCTTCATAAAGCATGTTTTCGGCAAGGATGGTCTTACCCGACTTAGCTGCGCCGATGAGGGCAACATTACGGATGTCTTTTGTTTGGAATTCCTTCATTTTTATCTAACTAGCTAATTATTAAATATTTAATTCTCGCGAAAATTACTATAGTGGGCGCAAAGGTACAAAAAATTGGCTTTACTCCAACATTAATATGAAATTTATTGCTCATGTCATTCCACTGAAAGGAATCTATGAGCAATAAATTTCATTTACAATTTTGCTATTGCCGCATGAATATTATCCCAGCGTTCATCGTCCATCTTGGCACCCATAACCTCGATAATGTTTTTGGCTACGATGGCACCCATCATGCCGCATTTTTGTAGGTTTTCGCCTTTAACGAGTCCTGCGAGGAAACCAGCGGCCCACATGTCGCCAGCGCCAGTGGTGTCGACCACATCCGCCTTCATGGGCGGAATGGTGACGATTTCATTGCCTCGCTGGATGTATGCTCCCTTGGCACCGATTTTTACAACGGCGATTTCGCAACGCTCTGCGATATAGTGTAAAGCTTTTTCTGGTTCCATACCTGTGAGGGCAAGAGCTTCTTGTTCATTGGCAAACACGATGTCGACGTAGTTGTTGACGAGTTCAAGAAGGAAATTGCGGCTTTCTTCTACCACGTTATAGCTGGCTAGGTCAATGGCGATTTTCATGCCTTTGTCTTTTGCCGTGCTGATGGCTTTGCGTAGCATGTCGGGGTTGGCCACGAGGTAACCTTCGATATAGAAAATGTTCCAGTTGTCGAACAGTTCAGGCTTGATGTCATCGGGGCTGAGTTCGATAGAGGCACCGAGGCAGGTAGCGAAAGTACGTTCGCCGTCGGGGGTCACCATGGCGATGACGCGGCCTGTCGGGGTATCACTTTTAAGGGCGAGCATCTCTACGCCCGTGCGGGTCATTTCATTGGTGAAAAACTGCCCCATCTCGTCGTTACCCATCATGGTGAGGAAGCCAGCCTTTGCACCGAGTCGGGCGAGGCCACTCATTGTGTTGGCTGCCGAGTCACCGGCGGCACGTTGGCTACCATATTGTTGGGCGAGGCGTTCGCCAATACTGACGGCGTCGTTGATGTTGACGTAGGTCATGCTCCCTTTTGGGAGGTTGAGTTCGTTTAGCACTTCTTCGTTGGGCACCTGACTAAGGATGTCGACCAAGGTGCTTCCTATTCCGAGGATTTTCTTCATTTGGGATTCAAGGATTTAATATTCAAAATTCAAGATTCAAAATTTGTGCAAAGGTAAGAAAAAAGAGATTCCCTTCGGGGATGGAGCACGTTTTATAGCTCAATAGTGGTGGCTGAATAATTGTAAAGGTCGTAAGCTTTCTTAGCCGCCGCATGTAACTAAAGACAAAAACACCATTTTCTTAGGGAAACTTCTGTCTATAGTGATTAAAATTTCATATTGATTATCAATTAGATATAAAATATTTGAAAAATTTTGTCGGAAAAATATTGTCAGTAATGAAAAAAGCTGTACTTTTGCAACCGCAAAACAGAAAGTTCTGTGACATTGTGCAGCCTCCTTAGCTCAGTTGGTCAGAGCATCTGACTGTTAATCAGGGGGTCTCAGGTTCAAGTCCTGAAGGGGGCGCAATTTTTATGTTTCATGTTATTAATTTTTTGGCCTCGTAGATTCTCCCCGTTTCTACGGGGTTTTTTTATGTGGTCATTTGCTTGGAAGACTGCATGCCAAAGGTTGAGATTCACCCAGCCTGTTTAAAATGGTGTCGCCCCTACGGGGCTGGGACGGGGTCTTTGCGACGGTATAGATGAATATCCATTTCTTCACCGATACGCGGCTTTTCAATATATAGTTTTTCATAATGGAAAGAGCACACCAAATCATAGCTATTCAAGATAAACAAATAGTCATATTTGTTGTATTTTCTATTGGGCGTTATCAAAAACCATTTTGGAGGAATAAAAGGCTTGGCGGTTTCCTCTTTCCAAAGCGTCGGCAAGTAAAAAGTCAATGATGTAAACAAAACTCTATTGCATTGCAAAAGGTTTTCATGATGCATCATACTTGTTCCTACATTTTTAAGGTTATAATTATATATAGAATCGCGCTCATTTTCAGGAATGTTTTCAATACAATGGTGGAAGTTTTCGTAAATAAGAATCTCTTTTTCTTTATGAAGAACAAGGTCATTAATAAAGTGAAGAGTTGGACCACAAGCATAATAAGCAATGCAAAGCAGCGATATACTTAAAAAAACAGTTTTAGTTATCCTATTTTCAATATAGTTAAATGTCATCATTCCAACCAAACAAAATGGCAGAAAAGCCATTAAGTAATACATGCTGAAAAGTTTTCCAAAAGTTATGACAAATAGAACAAAGGAAATAAGTATAGGTATGATTACACCTTTTTCTTTGGATGAATTCACTAATTGCAAGGAAATGTATGACAATAAAAACAGCGTATATGGTATGATAAACATCAAGCGCCTTCTTCTTAGTTTTGAATTTAAGTATTCAAGATTAGATAAGAATGAAGCGTAAACCATTTCATAAACGCCGTGCCATCCTGCTTTTATGTAGAAATAAAGGACACATGGAATAGCAATTGTTAACCACCCTAAAATGAAACAACCAATACTTTGAACCAACCTTTTAATATCCTTTTTCTGTAAATATTGTATCCAAAGATAAGCAACAAATCCTAAAAAGGCACATGCGTTGTTAATTTGAATAAAAGTGATAATGCCAAAGCAAAGGCCAATAATGAACATTTGACGAAATGTAACTTCAGTTTTCGTTTTGTATGCTCGAAAATAGATCAATAATGGATAAGAAATGAAGGGTAAACACCATTCTTGAGTCTGGTCGCCAGCACTATAGAAACACAGAAGCATTATCAAGGCAATTCCCAAACAACAAACGCGCTCTTTTTCATTGCGGTATAATTCAAGCATTTTATCCCATATAATGAGGGTTATTGTCAATGAAATAGTTTGCATCAGCAGAATAAAAAAATCACCTCCCAACCATAAACAAAATGCGTGTATGAAATATAGAATACAACCTTTGTTGTCAAAGTAGTCCACATAAAGAGTCTTGCCTCGTAAAAGAGATAATCCCATTTGTTTGAAAACAGAAGGGTCACCGCCTTCAAAGACATATAGAAACGATGTTGAACGTGAAAACAAAGTCACAAACACAAAGGAAACAAAAAACAACAGCAAGGGATAAAACTTACTGTTGACAATTCTTTCTATAGGGCTTTGTTGGTTCATGATATTAAAATATAGTCTTAAAAATCAATTTAATATCTCCAAAGAAACTCCAATGATCCAGATAATCTAGATTGATTTTCACTTTGTCAGGCCAAATAACGTTGTCATTATACCATTTTGGGTCGGCTTGTTGGGCAAGGAGTTCTTCCTCGTTGCGGTATTTGATACTGGCCGGTCCCGTGATGCCAGGACGGAGTTGAAGGATGCGACGGTCATCACCTTGAAGTTGGTCAGCATAACCAGGCACATCGGGACGCGGTCCTACAAAGCTCATTTGTCCGATGAATACATTGACAAGTTCGGTAAGGCAATCCACCTTGCTGTGACGCAGCCAATGGCCAATCCGCGTTACACGGGGATCATTGGCTACGGTGACGGAATCGCCTTGCACTTTCATGTGCATGGTTCGGAACTTACAGATCCTAAAAGGTTTGCCATCCTTTCCAATACGCCATTGCATGAAGAAAACAGGCCCTTTTGAATCCAATTTGATAAGAATGGCAATGAAGAGCAAAGGAAGAAACAGAAGAATAAGACCTACTAATGCCACGATGCGATCGAAGCACCATTTGAAAAAGAATCCTATGTTGTGTTTATTTTTCTCCACGCTGCATGGCCTCCATATTGAGAATTGCCCTAATACGCGGCAAAGTTATAATTTTTCTGAATGGGTACAACAAATTGACCATTATCTTTAACCACCATCGATAATGGACAGCTAATTTGCAGTAAGATTTGCGAAAATGGAATTTATCAATTAGAAAATCCTGAATATGAGAGTGTTCTGTAATGCTACGTGAGCCATCTGTGACATAACGAAAGCCTTTTTCTTGTAAATAATACTTGTTCATTGAATAGAATAATCCATAGTATGGATAAGCTGTGCTTTTCCTTTTGTATTCCGGTTTGATGCCCACAACACCGTATTCACAAGCATCAGCCCAAACACGGTTGGCACAAAAACCGATAAAAGTATCATCTACTCGATCATAAACACCCCAATAATCGTAATGCTTCATTTCACACCATTTCATATAGGCTTCAAACGTCTGACGGTTGGTGAGGCGGTCGGTGACAGCATAATCGTCAAAAGTGGCTCTTAAAATAGGGTATCCTAATTTGAGGATGGGTTCATTATCTATACGTCGGAATTCCAAATGCTCGAGTGAACGACGTACTTTCTTTCTTGTGTTGCCCGATAGTTCTTCAAGTCCACCAAATTGGTCTTTGATCAGATTCCAAAAACAGGTCTCTTGGCAGTCAAAATCGTATGTGTTTCTGACCATTAATCCGCTTTGCTTGAGAAGCGCTTTCCATTCCTTTTTTTGCAGTTTTTGCTCTTCATGAGGCGCTCCATCGAAGCGCCATGCTTGGCGATAAAGGTAGAAATCCTGCATCAGAAAATCCGTTTGATGGTGGCATTAAAAGCATAGCAACAGAAACAAGTCAGGGCGTAGAAAAAGGATAGTTTTTCTTGCTTCCGATAAACGAGCCATACATCTTTGGCGGCTTTCAGTTTGTTAGCGGAAGCTGAGTTGCTTCTAACCCTGTATTTCATCAAGATTTCTTTCATGGGATAGGCGCGATGACCGTCCTTCAAGATTTTGCACCACAAGGCCATGTCGTCACTTGTAGCATTGTCGGGCATTTGCAAGCTTCCTGTCTTGTTTGTGTCGAGCATGATGGTCCCACTGCCTATTATAGTGTTTTTCAAATACTTGTCATAGTCAATCACACCTGCGGTCTTGATGGTTTTTCCTTTAGGTGTACCGTCTTCATTCATGAGCTCGTATTCCGAATAGGCGAAGGGATAGGCATTTTCGGTTAGGAAACGGACTTGTTTCTCAAGTTTTTCAGGATACCATAAATCGTCGTTATCAAGAAAGGCGACAAATCGGCCTTTGGCTCTTGAAAGACATTGGTTTCGGGTGCCAGCAATGCCAGAGTGCTGTTGGGCTATGACAAAATCGATTCTCGAGTCTTGTCTGCAAAAAGATTGTACTATAGCAGGGGTTTGGTCGTTTGAACAATCGTCCGTTATGATGAGTTCCCAATTCGAATAGGTTTGATGCAACACGGATTGGATGCTTTCGGCTATATAGTTTTCGGCATTATAGCTGGGCATGATTATCGATACCAAAGGCTGACTTTCCACGGCAGTATATTTTTATTTCAGTCCTTCAATCCAAATCTTAATCTGTTGCTCGTCATGGAGCTTGCAAACGAGTAAGGAGTGGTCGCGATAGGCCACAAGATAGTCTTCCAAGCCTTCCACCACGGCTTCAAAACCCTCTTCAATATTGATGATGGTGTTCTTGTTATCCACCGAAACCACTTTACCACGCAGGGCATTGCCGTTGTTGTCTTTTTTTGCATGGGTGAACAATGAGCCCCAAGTGCCAATGTCGCTCCAACCAAAGTCGGCTGGAATGGTGTAAGTGTTTGGTGACTTTTCCATCACACCATAGTCAATGCTGATGTTGGGGCAGTCAACAAAATGCTCGCTGATAAAGTCCTGCTCCTTAGGCGTTCCGAAATGGTGCTTGCCTTTCTCAAACACTTCGACCATCTCTGGCAAGTATTGTTTGAACGCCTGCATGATGCCATCCAACGTCCAGAGGAAGATTCCACTGTTCCAGAAGTAATTTCCTTCTGCCACAAACTTCACCGCAGTTTCATAGTTAGGTTTCTCCTTAAACATTTCAACCTTGACCACCTCGGGAAGCACATCCTGTTTAGGCACTTGGATATATCCATAGCCCGTTTCTGGACGACTGGGCTTGATGCCTATGGTCATCAATGCATTTGGGTTCTTTGTCAAGAAATCAAAGCCAAGGCGAATAATACGTTGGAATTCGGTTTCGTTGGTCACCAAATGGTCGGCAGGTGTGACCACGATGTTGGCTTCCTTGCAGCAAGACTGGATGTGGTAGGCAGCATAGGCGATGCAAGGTGCTGTATTGCGCCGGGCTGGCTCACAAAGCACTTGTTCCGGCTTGAGCATAGGAAGGTGCTCCAAAACGAGTTGTTTATAGGCTTTGTTGGTCACCACGAGGAAGTTTTCGTCGGGGATGACGGGACTGAAACGTTCGTAGGTGCTTCTGATGAAGCTTTTACCCGTGCCTAATATATCAAGGAATTGTTTCGGATAATTGTCTTTGCTGAGGGGCCAAAAACGGCTTCCGATGCCGCCAGCCATTATGATGCAATAGTTGTTGTTCATAGAGGTTTAATTGTTGAGTAGGGATTTTCCTTTTTCGCTCAAATAGGGCTGCAGGTCTTTGATGGAAATCTTGCAGAGTGGCATTCCCGCTGCGTATGGGGCGATTTCGAAAGGACCGTAACAAAACACGATGCTATCGGATTCAACCCAAGGCTGGTTGGTGGGGAGGGGGAAAAAGTCGTCGGGTTCAAAGAGGTATTCTTCCTCCTCATTGTTGATTTTGTCGAAATATTGTTCTCGGATGTTGTTTGATATGAGTTCGATAAGTGGCTCGGGAGCATCAAACGCATTGTCGTCAAACATGTCATAGCCTAGCACACTTCCGTCAAGTTTGCTGAATGTAATTCCATAATACCAAGGCATGGGATGGGCACCGCCAGTATAGCTATAGCCGTCTGCAATATAGGTAACGTAAGAGTCTGTTTGTTCCAGCAGTGCATAACTCCCATTGAATTCTGACTCTGGTTCGTCTCCTTCTTCAGCAAAGAAACGATTTTTGTCAGCATTGAAAAAGGCAACATAATCCTCGGTTCCTGGTTCAAGCATCCATTCCATGATATTTTGGCGCAAGCTGTCGTTCTTCGTGATAGGAAGTTCAAGATAGATGTAATAACGGGAATAATCTTGACCATACTCATTTTCGAGGAAAACACTGTCGTTAAGGGTGTAAGTCTCCACTGTAACTTCGTTGGGGTTTTCCTTGCTGCGGTTGCATCCTACAATGACCATGAGAAGTAAGGCAAGGGCGAAGATTAGCTTTTTCATGATGAATGAGTATTAATTCAATGTTGCAAATATACTGCTTTTTCAGATAACGGCAATATTGGCATATTATTTCACCCAGCGATAGAGAATCTCGATGGGATGTACGGCATGAACGCCCGTTCCGTCAAGTATTTGCTGACGGCAGGAGGTGCCTGGGGCTGATACAATACATGGAACGACACCATCTGTGTTAGATATGGCTTTGCGGATGGTCGGGAATAGTACCATCTCGCCAATGGCTAAAGAAGTCTTGTAGTGCTCTTTCTCGTAGCCGAACGACCCCGCCATACCACAACAGCCTGAGGGAATGACATGCACATTAGAACCTTTTAGCAGCTTCAACATGGCAACAGTCTTTTCTGTGCCAACCAAAGCCTTTTGGTGACAATGGCCATGGAGCCATATTTCCACCGTATCCGTCTTGAAATCCTCGGCATTGATACGCCCTGCGGCCACCTCGCGCATGATGAATTCATCGAAAAGCAATGCATTACGACCCAATGCTTTGGCTTCGTGACGCAGTTCGGCAGGCACCAAATCGGGGTATTCGTCACGGAAGCTGAGGATGCACGAAGGCTCGATGCCGACCAAAGGCGTTGTCTCCGTAATCTTGTCTTTCAACAAATTGACATTCTTTAAGGCAAATTTTTTGGCGAGATTCAAGTTACCTTTCGACATGGCGGCGCGACCGCTTTCCACGTGATTAGGAATTTCCACTTCGTAGCCCAAATGCAATAGCAGTTTGGCAAAGGTCAAACCCAGTTCAGCCTCTTGGAAGTTGGTGAACTCGTCAGCAAAAAGATAGACTTTTCCTTTTGTGGCTTGGCGTTTGTGTTGTTGGCTTTCGCGTTTCACGGCGGTTCGCATCGTGACGCGGCTCAACGTCGGGATGTCACGCTCTGTGGCGAACTTGATGATGCTTTTGATGATATTGGACGAGAATTTCCACGATGCAAACAAGTTATACAACGGCCATACAATATGCCCCAACTGCTCCACGGTAGCCATATATGACACAGCAAAGGAACGCAAAGGCATGGCACTCACATTGTATTTTTGCTGCAAAATTTCGGAGCGCAAGCGGGTCATATCGACGTTGGAGGGACACTCGCTGCGGCAACCTTTGCAGGCCAAACAACTGTCCAAAACTTCTGCTAACTCTTTCGATTTTAAGATACTTTTCATTGTCGCGAACTGCGTCTCACAGTTCGATGAATTGCCTTTTTCAAATTGCGGGACGCAATTTGCGACAGTGAAAGCCTCACTCTCCCACCCTCTCGTCAGGATTTCGCGAAGCACATTGGCGCGGGCGCGTGTGGCCTTGGTCTCGTCGCCACTCACTTTAAAGGCGGGACAAAGTGTTCCACCTATCAAATTCGATTTGCGACAGTCGCCAGCACCGTTGCATTGCTCGATGCTGCACATTAGTGCATGAAGTTGGTTTTTTGCACCCGTGGCACCTTCCACCTTGCATTCGTCAAAAGCAGCTTTCCAATTGTAATAGGTCTTACCTTTGCCAATTACTTTTTCAATAGCATATTGCTGGTCAACCTCAAAGCGCAGCATGCTGTCCATAGGCAAGGTGTCGACAATCTTGTGCAGATTGAACACTTGCATCGGGTCCCAACACTTTTTGAGGTCTTGCATCAAGGCATAGACTTCATCGCCATAAAGCAATTGGATGAACTCACCGCGCAAACGACCATCGCCATGCTCGCCGCTGAGCGAGCCTTTGTATTTCTTGACCAACAAGGCGGTCTGATAGGCCACTTCACGGAATTTCCGCTTGCCTTCCGCTTCCTTGATGTTGATGATGGGGCGCAAATGCAACTCACCCGTGCTGATATGTGCATGATAAACACAACTCAAGCCGAGGTTTTCGAGCATTTGGGCAAAGTCGGCCATGTAAGCAGGCAGTTTCTCGGGTGCCACAGCCGTGTCTTCGATGACACCGATGGGTTTGGCGTCGCCTTTCATGCCAGTGAGCAAGCCTAACCCCGCTTTGCGCAGACTCCACACCTTGCTGATTTCGGAACCGTAAACTCTTGAACAAGCGTAAACCAAATGTTCCTCGTTTTTGATTAAGGCATTTTCCAATTGGTCGGCTACTGCATCGATTTCAGCCCTTGTCTCACCACGCAATTCGATAATGAGGATAGCGGCAGGGTCGCCTTGCACGAAGAAGCGGTTTTTTTGTTGCTCGACATTCTGTTTGCTGAGTTCCAAAATGTTGCGGTCCATCAGTTCAACGGCTGAAGGATGGAATTTCAGTGCAACCAGATTACCCAAGAAGCTCTTTTGCAAGGTGTCACAATGGGCGCAGACCACCATCTTCTCTTTAGGTGGCAAAGGGTCGAGGTCGACTTTGATTTCGGTGATGAAAGCCAAAGTGCCTTCGCTGCCTGCCAAGACTTTACAAAGGTTGATGGTGCGTTCCTCAAGCTGTTTTGCCGTATTGTGAAGGTCTTCAATGACTTCATCGATGGCGTAACCGCAGGAACGGCGACGCAGGCTCTTGTCGGGGTAGTTTTCTTCTATCAGTTGGACGGTTTTTTCGTCTAAAGCCCAATTAATAAGTTGCGAATAAATGCTTTGGATTAATGAGGTTTGCTGAAACTGACCGCTTATAGATTCCATCCCCGCTAGCCCCTGCTCGGAATGATCTAAGCGGTCAGTTTCCCAAAAGTGGGGACCAAAGCGTTCTTCTAATTCTTTGATAGTGTATTCTTTAAACATTTCAATGCTGCCATCGCAAAGCACGCCTCGGGCTTCCAAGACATGATGGCGTGTGCTGCCATAAATTAGGGAGTGCGAGCCGCAGGAGTTATTGCCGAACATGCCGCCGATGCAGCAACGGTTGCTGGTGGAGGTTTCGGGGCTGAAGAACAGGCCGTATGGCTCCAAAGCAAGGTTCAGCTCATCCAGGACAACACCTGGTTGCACTCTCGCCCAACGTTCTTCCTTGTTGATTTCCAGAATCTTCTTGAAATGTTTGCTGATGTCGACTACGATACCGCTTCCCACCACTTGGCCCGCGATGGAAGTGCCGCCTGCTCTTGGGATAAGATGGGTCTGGCGTTCGCGTGCCGTTTGGGTCAAGTTGACAATATCCTGTTCGTTTTCGGGATAAGTCACCGCCTCGGGTACCTCACGATAAGCCGACGCATCGGTGGCGTAGGCGATGCGGTGCAAAGGGTCGGTGTAAAGCGTAAACATTGATTAGGCTTTGTCCAACGTGCTGAAAATGCTGTTGTTGCTCTTGAATTCAGGTACGATGACCTTCATCTGTGCCACAATCTTCATCGGGTCACAGGTCTCAAGCTCGTCGTGGAGTTTGGCAATCATGTTGTCTACATCTGTGGTTTCATATTTCCGCACCACGGCATGCATGATTTTCTCGTTGTCGGTCTTGATGGTGTTCTCTTCGTTGGCCAACACCTCCTCATACAGTTTCTCGCCAGGACGCAGACCCGTCTCGATGATTTCGATGTCTGGACGATGGGCCAATTTGCGCATCTTTTCGGCCAAATCCCAAATCTTGACCTTCTCACCCATGTCGAACACGAAAATGTCGCCACCTTCGCCGATAGAACCGGCTTCGAGCACGAGGCTACAGGCTTCGGGTATTGTCATGAAGAAACGTGTGATGCGACGGTCGGTGACGGTGATAGGTCCACCTTGGGCAATCTGCTTGCGGAACAACGGCACCACCGAGCCATTCGAGCCCAACACATTGCCGAAGCGTGTGGTGATGAACTTGGTGTTGCCCTTGCGGCTTTGCGTGTAAATCTCAGCGATACGTTTGGTGGCACCCATCACATTGGTCGGGTTGACGGCCTTATCAGTCGAAATCATGACGAATTTCTCCACGCCATATTCCGCGGCCAAGTCGGCCACGAGCTTGGTGCCAAACACGTTGACAAACACGGCTTCGTAAGCGTTCTCCTCCATGAAAGGCACATGTTTGTAGGCTGCGGCATGGAACACCACTTGCGGATGGTAAGTCTCGAAGACCATTCTCATGCGAACAGGGTCTTTCACGTTGGTGATAACGAAAGCCATTTTGTCGCGCAACTCCTTGAACTCGGGCGTGTTGTTCATCTCAAACTGGAAGTCATACATCGGCGACTCGGCTTGGTCGAGCATGACAAGCTTGGCAGGATTATTACGCATCACCTGACGGCAAATCTCGCTTCCTATGGAACCTGCAGCACCCGTGACCAATACCACTTTGTTATTGATTTCGCGGGTCACGTTTTCCTTCCCGAGTTGGATGGGCGTGCGGCCCAAGAGGTCTTCAATCTTGATGTCCTCAATTTGGTTGGACTTGATTTCTCCATCCATCCATTTTAAGAATGAGGGAATGGTTTTCACCACCAAGTTCAATGCCAAACCTTTTTCGATGATTTGTTTACGGCGATCCTCACTAAGACTGGGAATAGCCAAAATCATCACCTTGATATTGTTTTTCTTGATGAAGCTTTTCGTCAAAGCCTCAGCAGGGGAATACACTTTTACCGTATTGATTTGTATGCCAACGCGTTTTGGATCGTCATCGGCGAAAGCCTTCACTTTATAAATTGAAGCCGTATCTTGACTCAAAGTGCGCAGCAACATGGTACCACCATCGCCCGCACCATAGATAAGCGTGTTTTCCTTTTGGATTGGGTTTTTGTAGACCTCATTATACAAGCGCCTGATAGTGAGTCGCATAATAATCATTGAAACCAAGGTGATCAGATAATGGTAGATCAATGTGGAATATCGTGGGTAAACCAAAGTACTCCATTCCGGTCTGATTTGATGGACAATTAATTTACTGATGATAAGAAATGTGACAGCCGCAGTACAAGAAAACAGAATCTTTTGAATGTCGAGGAAGCCCGAGTAACGCAACATTCCATCGTATGTTCTGGTAGCCAAAAAGGCAATCAAATACACAGCGAGAACTATCCAAATACGGCTCCAATCATACCCCGAAGCACCAATGTCTCTGAAATACAACATAAAAATGGCCAATACAAACGCAGCAATGACGATGACCATATCGGCGATTAGAATCCAATAACGCGGCAGGGTGTTGCTTTTATGTTTACCAAAAATGAAATTACAAAATTTCTTAATTATGTTGGAATCACGCATATACAAATTGATTTAACGTGCAAAAGTACTGCTATTTTCAATATTTCAAAAGTTTTTTTCAACTTTTCAAAATATTTTTTCCATTAAATGCCATTTTCCCGTGGAAGGTAGGTTGGGGTCGGCACCTTGGCATTGCGCTACGTAGGCTTCCCACTCGGCCTGACGGGGCAATTGGGCCAATCGGGCCATGTCGCGGTCCCAGTCGAAATCTTCCACTGTGTCGCAAATCATAAAGACATGAGTTTCATAACGATAGAGTTGCATGTCGAGGATGCCCACTTCCCTTTGTCCAGAAACCACCTCGGGCCACACATGGGCATGGATGTCACAATATCTTTCGATGAGTTCAGGGTCATCGACGAGTTCTAAAGTTTGGCAATAACGTTTCATTGTTTATTGAGTTTGGTAACGAAATGACCGTAAAGTACGATGACAATAAAGCAAATCAATGGCAGGATGAAGCTTACATTCACGGAAGCGATGCTTCCGATTCCGCCGCCATCGATGATGCGGGCCTGCAAAGGAGGCAGCACTGAGCCACCCAAGATGGCCATGATGAGGCCAGCGGCACCCAACTTGGCATCGTCGCCCGTGTCGGTCAAGGCGATGCCGTAGATGGTCGGGAACATGAGGCTCATGCAGGCCGAGACCGCCACTAAACAATACATTCCAGCGCGACCGTCGAGGAAAATCACACCTAAAACCAGCACGGCTCCAGCAATGCCCAAATAGGTGAGCAGCTTGGAGGGACTGATGTATTTCAGCAAGAAAGTACAGATGAAACGGCTTGTACAGAAAATGGCCATAGCCACGATGTTATAGCGTTGCGAGAGCACCTCGGCAGCCTGCTCCGTCATGCCTTCATTCATGAAGACACGCGTGCCGTACTGGATGATGAAGGTCCAGCACATGATTTGCACACCGACATAGAAAAACTGCGCTAGCACACCATAACGATAGGGTTTGTTTTGCCAAAGCCGTTTCACCGTGGGACCGAAATTTTGGTCAGAGCTTTCCTCTGTCTTAGCTTGAGTTTTCACCAACAGCAGAATGACGATAAAGAACGCTACCAACACCGCTCCGATGATGACATAGGGTCGGCTCAGTACAGCGAGGTCGGCACTTTTCACAGCCTCAAATTGGTCTTCTGAGAGTAAGGCACGTTCCTCGGTGCTCAACGGATTGAGTTTGGCCTGAATGAACTTCATCGCCACGAACATGCCTGCTAAAGAGCCTATGGGATTGAAGGCTTGCGCCAGGTTGAGGCGGCGCGTGGCGGTTTCCTTGTCGCCCAAGGAAAGAATGTAAGGGTTAGCTGTGGTTTCGAGGAAAGAGAGGCCGCAAGTCAGCACGAAATAGGCGATGAGGAAGGGGTAATAATTGCCTGTCGCCTTAGCGGGAATGAACATCAGGGCACCTACGGCATAGAGTCCGAGACCCATCAAGAGACCGGCTTTGTAGGAGAACTTTCGCACAAAAAGAGCGGCAGGCAGGGCCATGCAGAAATAGCCGCCATAAAAAGCCAATTGCACTAAGGCACCGTCTGTGACGCTCATGCGGAAGATTTTCGAGAAGGCCTTCACCATGGGGTTGGTGATGTCGTTGGCGAAGCCCCAAAGGGCAAAACAACACGTCACCAGGATGAAAGGCAACAGATATTTCTTTTCTACTACTTTGTTCATACTTATCTTTTTTAGGTCGGCCCTTCGACAAGCTCAGGGACCTTTTACTTTCTTCTTATAGTTAGCGAAATAGCTTCGGGATGATTGTGACAAAAACTAGTGGCATCTTTGACCACACAGGCAAGATAACCGCCTCCGCCGGCACCAGGCATTTTCCAGGCCAACACTTCGTCCATAGCGGAATATTTGTCAATGTAATCCTGCACCGAGCCTTGAATCATTGCGGGGAACATGGCGGTTTGGGCGTTGAACGAAGCTTTATAGGCCGCTGCAAAATCCTCTAAATCTCTTTTCATGATAGCCTTCCAGCAGTCATCGGCAGCCTTGGCCAAAGCCTTGACTTTCGGCTCCGTGATGTCCTTGCCTTCCACCACCGAGCAACCTGGTTGGCGCGGTTCCATGGGAATCATAATGAGGTGTTGCTCAAGCCAACTAAGGATGGGTTCGTCTTGGCAAGTCTCGAATTTAATGGGCCAGTAGAGTTTGTCGTAATAATGCCGCACCAGGCCAGGTATACAGATGCCAATGCTGTCTTGTGCCCCGCTGATGATGCCGTCGTTGCGCTCGGGGTCGTTCTCAAAACAGAAGACCAGCTTGGCTAAAATCTCGGGATCCATGTCGGGCAGCTTCATCGGCCAGATTTTCTTGATCATGTTGCGTGTCGAAGTGGAAAGGCCACAACGTTCGCGCACCTCGAAAGTGGGCTCCAAGGAAATGGTGATGGCCCATCCTGGAGCAAAAAATGAGACGTAGGGTTGATCAATCCAAGTGCCGGCGAGGTCCAAGCGAGTGGGAATCTGGCAAAGGTCTTTCTTCAAAGCTGTCGATGAACGCGCTTCCAGTCCTTCGGAAGGGGTGCGTTGCAGCACCACGTATTCAATGCCACGTTCCTCGCAAAACTGACGTTTTTCATCAGAAGCTCCATCCTCATTGACTACAAAGATATCGGGTTTCAGCCTGTCAACCGTGCCGGTGAAGTCCATCACCCCTGCCCCATCGTTGATGAAAGCATCCTTCACATATCGGATGGCTTTCACCATGAAAAGGCGTTCGTTTTCTGGATAGAGTGTCTTGTGGTTTTTATAATGCAAGATGGTCTCGTCGGAGCCGATGCCGACGTAAAGATCGCCATATTGCGAAGCTTGTCGAAAGAATTCAACATGACCGCTATGCAGGAGGTCGTAACAGCCGGAAACAAATACTTTTTTTGTCATCTTTCCGCTCTCATCGGATTATTCAAAAAGTCATCATAAGCCAAACGAATGCCATCTTCCAATTCGGTTTTATAAGTCCAACCGAGAGCCGTTGCCTTGCTAACATCCAACAACTTACGGGGTGTGCCGTTCGGACGTGTGGTATCCCATTTGATTTCGCCTTCATAACCGACTACCTTGGCCACCAATTCCGTCAGTGCCTTGATGGTCAGTTCCTTGCCTGTTCCAGCATTGACGGTCTCGTTGCCGCTATAGTTATTCATCAGGAAGACACAGAGGTTGGCAAGGTCGTCCACATAAAGGAACTCACGCAAGGGCGAACCGTCGCCCCAGCAGGTCACTTCCTTCAGTCCGTTGACCTTGGCTTCATGAAAACGACGAATCAAGGCGGGCAGCACATGGCTGTGTTCGGGATGATAGTTGTCGTTGGGTCCATAGAGATTGGTGGGCATCACGCTGATGTAATCGGTGCCGTACTGGCGGTTGAGGAACTCGCAGTATTTCAGGCCTGATATTTTTGCCAAAGCATAGGCTTCATTGGTTTTCTCCAACTCTCCCGTGAGCAGACAGCTCTCTGTCATGGGTTGTGGTGCCATGCGGGGATAGATGCATGACGAGCCGAGGAACTCCAATTTCTTGCAGCCGTTCTTCCAAGCGGAATGGATGACGTTCATTTCGAGGATCATGTTGTCGTACATGAAGTCGGCGAGGGCGTTTTGGTTGGCAATGATACCTCCGACTTTAGCAGCGGCGAGGAAGACATATTCAGGCTTCTCGTCGGCAAAGAAAGCTTCCACTTGTTCTTGACGGCAGAGGTCAAGTTCCTTGTGGGTGCGGGTGATGATATTATGGTAGCCTTGGCGCTGTAATTCGCGCACAATTGCAGAGCCCACCATGCCACGGTGTCCTGCAACATATATTTTACTGTTTTTGTTCATTCTTAATCCTCCATGTGGGCTTTGAGATACAGTTTTTTCACAAATCGCATATCGTGCTCGACCATGATCTTGACTAGGTCTTCGAAAGATGTCTTGCGCGGATTCCAGCCGAGAAGGGTCTTGGCTTTGGTGGGGTCACCGAGGAGTTGTTCTACCTCAGCGGGACGGAAGAAACGAGGATCAACCTCAACAAGCGTTTTACCTGTGGCTATATCGATGCCTTTTTCGTCAACACCCTTGCCTTCCCAGCGCAAATCAATGCCTACATGCTTGAAGGCCAAAGTGCAAAACTCGCGCACAGTGTGATATTCACCCGTAGCGATGACGAAATCCTCTGGCTTTTCCTGTTGCAGGATGAGCCACATGCACTCCACATAATCCTTAGCATAGCCCCAGTCGCGAAGGGCATCAAGGTTGCCAAGATAGAGCTTGTCCTGATACCCCTGTTTGATACGGGCGGCGGCCAAGGTAATCTTTCGTGTCACGAAGGTTTCTCCTCTCCTTTCGCTTTCATGATTGAAGAGAATGCCATTGACGGCAAACATGCCGTAGCTCTCGCGGTAGTTCTTTACAATCCAGAAGCCGTATTGCTTAGCTACGCCGTATGGCGAACGCGGATAGAAAGGTGTCGTCTCTTTCTGTGGCACTTCCTGCACCAAACCAAACAACTCCGAAGTGGAGGCTTGATAAATCTTGCATTTCTTCTCCAATCCCAAGATGCGCACGGCTTCAAGGAGGCGCAATGTACCCACGGCGTCGGCTTCGGCAGTGTATTCAGGGCAGTCGAACGAGACTTTCACATGGCTCTGGGCCGCTAAGTTATAGATTTCATCGGGCTGTATTTTCTGGATGATGCGCACAAGCGACGATGAGTCGGTCATGTCGCCGTAATGCAAGGTGAGCAGGCGTTTGTTCTTCATGTCACGCACCCATTCGTCAAGATAGAGGTGCTCGATACGACCTGTGTTGAATGAAGATGAACGGCGGATAATGCCGTGAACGTCATAGCCTTTTTCCAACAAGAACTCGGCGAGAAAAGAGCCGTCTTGTCCTGTAATACCAGTGATTAATGCAGTCTTACCCATATTAATGATAGATTTTGGGTGCAAAGATAAGGAAATGTTTTATTATTGAATTAACTTCGTTGAAATGATCATTCGGCGTTAGCCAATCTTCGATTTGTTTATTGTTGAATTGTTGAGATGATAATTCAACGTCGCCTATGTTTTTATAAGGCTTTGGCTTCTGCTAAAGCACTCACGAAATACCAGCGACCATTGCTCTCGCAATAGCATTTGTAGCGGGTGCGCTGCTTCTCCCCTTTCTGGAAGACCAAACCGTTTTTCAGCACAAATCTGGCTCCATCAGGTAGACTTTCCACAGTCGTAATGGTTTCGACATGTTTGTCGTAATGCTTCAGCACCCTTTGGAGGTTTTGGTCAGCGGTACTGCTCGCCTTGATGTGGTGCAAATGCTTTTGCAGGGCGGTGAGGATGTCTTTCGGGAAGATGACTTCGGTCATGAAAGGCAATAAAAGTGTGGTGAATTGGTTTTGCCATTCTGTGCCGTGAGGTTGCACACTTCTTGAGCCATATTGTTGATACACATCGTAATGTGCTACTTCATGGACATAAGTGATGAGCATCTGGTAAGGGTTCAAGTCGAAGTTTAGGGTGATGGTGCAGATGCCGTTTTTGGTGCGCGGTGGACGGAAATCGCCCAACTTGGAGCTACGTGGCCGCTTGAAGTGAAGCATAAAACGCCTTTGCTCATAGATTTGTGCGACCATCGTCACCGATGCTTCGGGGAAATAGCGTTTCAGCAGTTCGAGTTCTTCAGCCTTCATCGTTGTGCAAAAGTTCGAGTTCTATTGCTTCTTGAGGAACATAGCTCCATTTCGTGCAGGTGTTGCAGTGGCGTGGTGTGCGGCGACGACCTGGCACTTCCTTGGTTTTACATGACGAGGCCACTAGTGTCGAGCATAACAACAATAATATCAATAATTTGTTTTTCATTTCGATAACCAATTCGCTGGGTTTTGTCGGTTTTGTTCCTTTAGTAGCTCGAAGTGGAGCTCCGTCTTGTCCTCGGTCTTGTTGGTGTGCACCGTTCCGATGTTCTGTTTGGTCTTCACCTTGTCGCCGCGTTTTACAGTGACATTTTCGAGGTTGGAATACACGGTGAAATACTCGCCATGGCGGATGATGACGACGGTATTGGCACCCGTCAGTTTGACTACGCTGGCCACCTCGCCTTCGAACACAGCGCGGGCTTGGGCACCTTCGGTGGTGGCAATGTCGATGCCGTTGTTGGTGACGGTGACCTTGTCGGAGACCACAGAAGCGTGCTTGCCGAAGGATGAGGAGATGACACCGCGTTCCACGGGCCAGGGCAGGTTGCCTTTGTTGTTAACGAAGTTGGACGACAGCGTCTTTTCAGCGGGAGTCAAGGCCATGCCTTTTTCTTTGGGTGCGGGTGCTGTAGTGGCCTTGCCTTTATTGGCATTTTTCTTGGCCTCTTCCTTTCGTTTCCTTTCGGCTTCCGCATTGGCCTTGCGTATTTCTTCGGCGATAATGTCGTCGATGGCCTTTTGTAGTTTTTTGGCCTGCTGCTGCTTGTTCTTGATATCTTGCTGGATGCTACCTTCTTTTTTCTTGAGCTTGGCCACTTGCCCGTTGAGGTCTTTCTTTTCTTTTTGTAGGGCTTCCTGTTGGGCTTTCTCGTCTTTCAGCATGGCAGCTTGTTCTTCGCGGGCTTTTTGGCTGGCTTCCACCTCATCGTTGATGCGCCGTTCGGTGCTGACGATTTGGTCGATTTTGACCTTTCTGGCCTCGTTGAACTCACGGATGTAGCGTAGCCGTCTGAAAGCTTGGTTGAAATCCTTGGAAGCGAAAACAAAACCTAACATATCATAATGGCTGCGGTTTTTGTTGGCGAAGACAATCATTTTCGCGTATTCCTTGCGAAGTTTCTTCAAGTCGGAATTGAGCGTTTTGATGTTGCTTTGTCCCGTGTTGATTTCCTCGTCTAAGACGGCGATTTGCTGGTTGTAGGCCTTGATGAGGTTTTCGCGCTGCTTGATTTTCTTGTCAAGTAGGTTGACTTCATTAAGGGTCATTTCCTTGTCCTTTTTGGTCTTTTTCAGCAGTTGGTTGGCGGTCGAGATTTCTTTCTGCAACGAATTAATTTCGCTTTGCAATTGCTTCTTCGACTTACCTTTCGTTTTTTGGCCGAAAGTCGGTGAAACAAGTGCTAGGAGCAATAAAACCAATATGATATGCAGTTTCTTCATTGCTTTTTCAGTAGTCGGAACCGTTCCATCTTGTCAGTAATTTTGAGTGGGAAAGTCGTTTCCTCGTTCAAGCGGATGTTATTGTATCTGATTTTGGCAGATAGCTCGCCCATCAAGAAGGTTTTCAACTGAACGGTTTGGTTTTCAACGGGAGGAAGACCTTGATTATTGTCCAAAAGCAAAATTTGCACCAACGGCAGACTGAGCGGCATACCAAGTTGTGCGGAAACGGTGTCCAACGGCTCAGCCAAATAGGTCTTTTCCATGCGGTTGAGAATCCAAACGGAATCGTTGCTGACTTTTGCGCGTAGCACTTCCACACCCATGGTGGCGGTCACGTTGAGCCAAATGAGGCTGTCTTTCCGCATCCTGAGTTGCCCCGACAAGTCGTTATAAGCCATGCTGTTGCCCTCAGCTTGGATGGCCATGTTGGCGGTGAGCCATTCAAAGGATTTCGGCTGCTGCGGCTGCACGGTTTTCTTTCGCGAGGCGCAGGAGGCAAATAGCAGCGAAGCAAAAAGGAAAAGTATTGCTATTTTCGGGAAGCGGGGCATCAAAAAAGAAGCATTAATTCAATAAACCTTCAATGATTGTTACAAGTTCTTTTGCTTTGGGTATCATCGGAAGCACTTCTTCTTCAGTTGTTTCAAAAAGGCAAGTGTAGTCGCTTTTCTCTCGCATATTTTCCAAACGGGCAAATAGTCGTCCATATTCCACATCGATGATGCCTTCCTTGACAAAATGCTTGCTGAAAAGCACGGAAACTCCTTGATGCGATTCAGCATGAAGTTCATTTTTGATAAGCAAAGCAGTGACAGCATGAAACACCGCGTAATACACACGGTTGGCCAAAGTGTCCCACAATTTCGCATTTTCAAGAATTGGGAACTGGTCTATCAATCGGTGGGCTTTCTCGATTTCAAACTCCACCATGATTTTTCTTTCGTCTTCGCCGAGGCTCATATCAGTACGATTTTGTCTTGTTCAACATTGTGGTAAAAAGGAGAAAATGACATATTGCCCCATTGGTTCATTGTGTAAAGATGGGCTGAAATTGGGATGCCATAGTCATATCCCAAAGAAATGAAAGGATAGGAATAATTGTCGAAATCAGAAAACTCCTCTTTGTCCTTGTTTAGCAAGATGAGCAAATCCCAATCTGAATCGGGCCTGAAATCGCCTCGGGCACGCGACCCATAAAGGTACAAATGTCCATCGGCAGGAATAATTTCCTGGCCCAATTGTTGGATCTTATTGAGGATGTCTTTTGCTGACATAACACTTTTGGATTATTTCTTGCTGCAAAAATACACATTTTCGGGAATATCAACAGTTTCCCAAAACAAAACTGCCACGAATCACACAATCAATTTTGCGCGATTCATGGCAATATGATTATTGGCGGTCATATTCCAGGCCGTAGGCAAGTTGTCCCTATGATTTTTGTTTCCAAAGCCTCAAAATCATCAATTTTTCAGTTTATTCATGATGGCCTCGTAGTGTTTGGTGTAGGTTTCATCTGGCTCTTTCAGCAGTTTCATGGCTTTTTTCATGTGTTTTTCGGCTTCCTTGTAGTTGCCTTTCATGTAGAGTACCCAGGCGTGTGTGTCCAAATAAGTCGGGTTGTCGGGCTCGGCAGCGATGGCTTTGGTCGACATCTCCAAGGCCTTATCCAAGTCTTGGCCTTTTAGGGCAAGATAATAGGCGTAGTTGTTCAAGACCAACACATTGTCGGGGTCGTTGCGCAAAGTGCGGTCGTAGGCCTCAAATGCTTTTTCTTCATCGCCTTGCTCATGGTAGAGGTCACCCAAGAATGCATCAAAGTTGGCCATTTGTGTCTTATCGGTAGTGTATCTCCTCCCCTTTTCCAAATAGTCGATGGCATTTTCGTTATCTTTCAAAACGGCACTCGCCACACCCGCGTACCAATAGAACACAGGCTGCATGGGATAGTATTTCAAGGCAGCCACGGCATGGTCACGGACAGCCTGGTTCTCGTCGAGTCGGCTCTCGCTGATGATGAGGTTTTGCCATCCGTAGAAGTCGGTGCTGTCGATGGCCAAGGCTTTCTGGTATAGCTCTTTCGACTTCACAGCGTTCTCATTGATGATGTAGTATGAACCAAGAATGAGATAGCCGAGTTTGTTGTCGGGATGGGTCTCTATGAAAGCTTCGCCACATTGCTTCGCTTGCATTTCCATTTGCGATGAGCCTTGGTTGTTGTTCATCCAATAGTCATAGATGTTGGCCTTGGTGGTGAGATCGAGGTTTTTGTTGCGGATGGCGGCAATCAGCTCGTCGAAGGCCTTGTCTTTGTCGCCGTTCTTTTCGTAAAACTCAAGCAAAGAGATGTTGATATACGGGTCGTTGGGGTTGAGTTCCTTGATTTTCTCAAAGGCCTTCAACGCTTCCTTTTCCTTTCCGTTTTCGGTGTAGACTTGAGCCAACATGCTGTAATAGCGCACGTTCTCCGGGTTCTCCTTGATGAGTTTCTCCAATTCGGCTATGAGCTTCTTGTCGTTGCCCTGACGCTTGTAGATGTTGAGGCGTTGCTCGGTGATGATTTCGCTTGGCCCGACTTGTTCTTCCAGCAGGTTCATATAGGTCAAGGCTTTGTCGAGTTGTCCCATACTCAGGTAAGCGTCAATTAATTCACTCAGCACTTCGGTATCGTCGGGGTATTTTTTGGTGAGTTCTTCATAGAGGTTGATGAAGTCGTCGTATTGCTCCAAATTACGGTAAAACAAGCCTAAACGCAGTTGATACCACTTGTTCTCAGGGTTTGTTTTGACGGCTTTCTGTATCATACTGAAAGCTTCTTCAACGCGCCCGGCGTTGTAGTATTGCTCGCTCAGTTCGTACATGCTGGCATCGTCGTTGGGCCAGTAGCGCAAAGCTTGCTCGAAGTTGCGGATGGCACCTTCGGTGTCCTCGCGGTACTTGCTCTGAAGGCCGTTTGAGAAGTAAGTGGCGTTCTTCTTCTTGTCGGGCTGGCCGTTGTATTCCGATTCCACTTGTTGCGCGATGCCGTTGAAGCAAAGACAACAAATCAAGGTAGTGATGAGTATGGATTTTAGCTTATTCATTGAATTTCAATAAGTTTCTTTTATCAAGAATTTGAGAATTAGAGATTTTTACTGAAGTATTTTTGGAATTAGAGATAAAAAACATGGACGATTTTTTAGTTTTTCCCTGTATGACCGAATCCCCCAGCACCGCGCTCGGTTTCCGAAAGAACCTCCACTTGCACGACTTCGGCTTGTTCGCATTTGGCGATAATCATTTGGGCAATGCGGTCGCCGCTGTTGATGACGAAAGGTTTGTCGGAGAGATTAATAAGAATGACGCAAATCTGCCCACGATAGTCGGCGTCGATGGTGCCTGGTGAGTTCAAGACGGTGATGCCGCTTTTGAGTGCGAGGCCGCTGCGAGGCCGCACTTGGCCTTCATAGCCTTCAGGGATTTCCATATAGAGACCCGTTGGCACAAGGCTGCGTTGCATGGGTTCGAGGGTTATCGAGCCTTCGGGTAGATAGGCACGGAGGTCCATGCCAGCCGAGTTTTTCGTCTCGTAAGCGGGCAGGGGGTTATTTGAGGTGTTGACGATGGGTAATTTCATATTTGTAATTTAAAGATTCAAAATTTAAGATTTAATACTTTAAGATTCAAGATTTGGAGATTTTTCTTTTGGCGAAAGAGACAACACCATTCACTAGGTCCTTTTCTTTCCAGCAGATGAAAGCGAAGAAGACCAGCAGCAGTCCCGTGTTGACGACCAATGTCCAAATGGTGCTCTCAATATGGATGTTTTTTTGGACGAAAAATAGGGCGACAGCCATTGCAAAATAGATGAAAGCCGACTTCAATTCATAGGGTATAGGGGCTTTCTTCTGTCCGACGAAATATGATAGTACCATGCAAGTGCCATAGCCAGCAAAGCCGCCCCAGGCGCAAGCCATATAACCGTATTTGGGCACAAAAATGAAATTGATGGCCAACAATACCACGCAGCCGATGGCACTGAAAATGGCTCCCCACCAGGTCTCGTCGGTGAGTTTGTACCAGAACGAGAGGTTGAAATAGATGCCCATGAAGATTTCGGCCATCATCACGATGGGCACCACACGCAGGCCTTCCCAATAGTCGGACTTGATGATGTATTTCAAGACGGGCATGTACATCACCACGGCAAGGAAAGCCAACAGCGTAAAGATAATGAAGTATTTCATCACCTTGGCTTGGGTCTCCTTGTCGGCGGAGTCGCGCTTCCCTCCAAAGACGAAAGGCTCATAGGCATAACGGAAGGCTTGAGTAATCATCGCCATGATCATCGCGATTTTCACACAAGCGCCATAGATGCCCAACTGCACATCGCCTTCCTCGCCTGGAACGATAAAACGATAGCAAATCTTATCAGCAACTTGGTTGAGAATGCCAGCTAAACCTAATAGCAGCAACGGCCAAGTGTAATGCAACATCTGTTTCAGCAAATCACGGTCAATGCCGAAACGCAACTTCTTGATTTCAGAGATGAAACCGAGGGTTATCAAACTCGTGCATATAAGGTTGACAATGAAGATATAGCCGACCTGATAACTGTTTTCATACCAGCCCATAAGTGCAGGATGGCTCTCTTTCAAGCCAGGTGCAACCAAGAAAATGAATAAGTTTAGTCCGATGTTTAAGAAGATAAACAGCAACTTTAATGTGGCAAACTTAATGGCCTTGTTTTCGTAACGTAACCGGGCAAACAAGATGGCTTGAAAGGCATCCAAAGCCACGATGATGGCCATGATTTCTACGTATTCAGGATGGTTAGCGTAGTGCAAGGCATTGGAGATGGGTTTAAGGAAAATGCTAACCAAAACCACAAATAGCAGAGAGACAAATCCTACTGCCAAGGCTGAAGTAGAAAAGGCTTTATTGGGGTCAACGCCTTCCTTGTTGGAGAAGCGGAAGAAGGTGGTCTCCATGCCGAAAGTCAAGATGACCAACAGTAAGGCGGTGTAGGCGTACAGGTTTGTTACGATACCATAGCCTCCAGATTCAGCGGCGATTTTATAGGTATAAAGCGGGACGAGCAGGTAGTTCAAAAACCTGCCTATAATGCTGCTCAAACCGTAGATGGCGGTCTGTTTCGCTAAAGAGCCTAATCTGTTTTCTGCCATGTTGTTGATCTTGTTATTTCAAACGCAAAAAATTTATTTATATTGGGTAGGCTTCAATTTTTCGGCAATTCGATGACAAACTCTGCTCCCTCCCCTTCTTGGCTTTCGAAAGTAATCGTTCCTCCAGCGGCCTGCACGATGTTATAAGTCAGCGATAGTCCTACTCCCGACCCGCCCGATTTGGTTGTGAAATTAGGCAGGAAAATACGGTCTTTGTCTTCCTCCTTGATGCCTTTGCCGTTGTCTCTCACGCTGATAATGAAAGCTTTTTCTGTATCTTTCAAACTTACATCGATGCGACCCATAGGCTTTGACCCGATGGCTTGAACAGCGTTCTTGACGAGATTACTTACAGCACTGTTCAAGTTGGTCTTGTCGCCGTTATAAGTATGGTCTTTTATCTTGTCGAAATCGTAATGGAATTCGATGTTTTCAGCATTGTCATATAGGTTCACCACATTACCAACCAGTTCAGCCAAATCCAAGGGTTGTGGATGGTTTTCTGGCAGTTTGGCGTAACGCGAGAATGAAGATGCAATGTCCGATAAGGCATCAATTTGTTCAATCAAGGTATTGGTGGTGCGTTGGATTTGTTCTGGTGTGGCCTTGCCGTTGTCGACGTTGCGTTGCAACAGTTGTACGCTAAGGCGCATTGGGGTCAATGAGTTCTTGATTTCGTGCGCCACTTGTCGTGCCACGCCACGCCAGGCCGTTTCTGTTGTGGTTCGTTTCAGTTCGGAGGCACTCTTTTCCAACTCCACAATGAGTTGGTTGTATTGCATGACCAAAGCACCAATCTCATCTTTTCTTTCCCATTCAATAGGCTCATTCTTTTGGTCGATTTTGATGTCGCCTAATTTATTCTGAATCAATGCTAAAGGTTGGGTGAGACGTTTTGAAAACCTTAGGATGAAAATCAAAGCTATGCCCAAAGTGACCACGATGATATTAATGTAGGTGAGCACGAAGTTCTTGATTTCATTGTGTAGGTCTGTGGTACTTGAGAAATAAGGGGTGTTGAGATAGGCTAATGTATTTCCGTTGGCATCGGTCAGAGGTATATAAGCCGATTCGTAAACACCTTTTCCGAGATGTTCTTCATGGGTATAAAACAGGGCTTTGTTGCGGTGCATGCTATGGTAAGCATCAGCGTTCATTATGGGGGCTTTTAAGTTGAGGTCCGTGATTTCGGGTCTTGTGGTGGCAAGAAGTTGGCCGTTAAGTTGGTAAAGGTTCAGGTCGGTGAAGAAAGTGTTGGAGTAATGTTGTAGGATCTCGGTCCAGCTGTCTCTCGAGGCTGTTCTCAGCAGTCTTGCAAAATCTAGGTCGTTCTGCATCTCGATGGTGAGCGTTCTAGTAGTCTCAAATTGGGTAGTTGTGGTCTTTTTGTTGTAGAGGCTTTGCATATAGATGACGGAAACGGGACCGATAGCCAAGAATGCGACGCCAAGGGTCATTAGGATGATGGTTTGCAGGCGCTGGCGGAAGCTTCTATCGCGCCATTTGTGGTTCTCTTTTGGCCTTATTAACCAGTAAATCAATAAATAAGGTACTAATAGACACAGGAAAAACACTGCGAAAGGAGCAGTTACATCCGACCAGCCTTTTCGTGGTGCGCTAATGACCAATGCATTGTTTTCTCCATTTTTAATGGTATAGTGTTTATAAACACTGCCGTAAAGGAACTCTCGGTCTTTGAAATTCAAGCTGTTAAGGAAATTAGGATAGATATAACGACCGTATTTGTAAACGAGTTGATTGTCGCGGTAATTGGCTACTGAATAGTCATAAGGTTTTTGATTATTGGATTCTTGTAGGAGCTGTGGAAATCCGAAACCTTCTGGTGCGATAGGCTTATAGAACTCAAAATAGAGTGTCTTTTGCTGTAATGAGTCTGCCGAATGTATTCTTATCTTTCCTAGGTAATTTGGGTCGAGTGTGTAATAATCCATGAAATACAATCCGTTGCCCACCCTTTGCTGTTTGTTATTGGCTATCTTTTCAAGGAAGTAATCATCACAGTTCTCAATATAGCCTTCAGGTTGTATGCTGATTTCATCGTTGGGAGAACATACGGTAAGCGATGCGATGTAGGCTTGCATGGTTTCGTCGAAAAGTAGTTCTTTGGAGTAGCCTAATATGACGTCGGCCAAGATATTGCTTTCCGCAAAAAGCATTTCATGGAGCGTGGTATCGGCTTCTATCTTTTGAACGAATTGGACATAGGATTGTTCGAAGTCAGCATCCCGTTTCTTGAGTAGGCTTTCGGCTATGTTGGCCAGTCTTTCGTTTTCTTTGTTTATCGTTATCTTATCGTAAAGATAAGTGGCTAGAATTGCGACTATTATGATGATACCAATGCCTAATTCAATATTGAAACCTTTTCTCTTTTTTGTGTTTTTATTTTTACTTCCGAAGGCCATAATAATTCCAGCAAGTAGTAAGATCAAGAGCAAATATGGCAAATAGGCGTATGGTTTTTTGATTTTGGGTTGTGTGTTGATTTGGCATCGGGTAAGTGTTTTTCCTTCATGGTTGTGTATGTTACGCCCTTCTCTTTCCTGTTCAAAGCTGATGTCAACATCGATAAACTGAGGGTAAAGCGTGCTGTAGTTTTGGAAGTAGCGATTCTCAATGGGATAGGTGGTGTTAAGTAGTTTGAATAAATAATAGGTCATCGATCCAGTTTGGTATGATTTGATGAAATAATTGCCATTAAGCAGGTGGCAAATGGTGTCGTTGCCCACTTTCACCTTTCGTTTCATCAGTTTTGGATGGACGTCGTTATTGTTCCAATATACCAAGGTGTCGTTCATGAAAACCACCAATCCAATTTTTTCTTTTTCAAGTTCGGTATTGTTGAGTCCTTTGCCAATCAGTTGCTGCATTTCGTTGTCGATGCGTAGCACGGATTGCTGTATGCGTTTGTTAAGTACATCTTCCCTCGTTGAAAGCAGGTAAACTATGCCGAGCAACAAGAATAAGCCTATGCTTGTCCCAATCAATGTTAGTCCTGTTCTTTTTACTCTTTTGTTCTTCATTTTTCTTCGAATTATCGCAAATTCTGCTTTTCCGTTGGTTTTGAGTGTATTATAAACGTTCTTTCTATTCGCTTTTTCTCCTCTGTTTGATACCAATCTTTATTTTTATCCAAAAACGCCTTAAAACGCCTAAAAACGTCTAAATTTTTAAATTCGCTTATTTCTTCTCAAAAATGTATACCATACTTGACCATTCTTTTGTACGTCTTGCCTTGCAGTTGGAAATGCATCCCCTGATGGCACCTTTCAGCAAAGGAAATTTATGTTGTTTGTATTGTTCGCTCATATAGGAAATGTAATAGGCGTCCCAAATCAGTTTATCTGTACGAACCAATTCAAGGTTTTTGCTTTTAAAAATGTTGGTCAGAACAGTTTTGTTGAAGTGACTCAAGTGTCGGGGTACGTCGTAGGCCGCCCAAAGTTCTTTATAGTATTGTCCGTCGTAGGATTTATAGTTGGGAACGGCGATGACAATTCTGCCTTTGGTTTTGGTGAGTCGATGTAATTGCTCGATTTGCCATTTCAAATCATCAACATGTTCTAAGACATGCCACATGGTTATCAAATCAAATGTAGCGTCAGGAATCTTTTCCATGTCTTCACTGTTGATGATGTCTGCTTTGGTTTTGGTTTTGGCTATGGCTTTTGCATCTTCTGAGGGTTCTACACCTGTACATGTCCAGCCGTGTTCTTCCGCTGTGTGTAGAAAGTCCCCTACTCCACAGCCTATGTCAAGCATTTTTCCTACATTCAATCCTTGGGTGGCCAAATTATATTTATGCTTCAGATTGACTTTTTTCACAGATTCATATAGCCTTGGGATAAACCCTTTTTTGTTTTCTTGGTGACTATAGTATTCTTCTGATTTGTAATACTCGCCTATTTTTTCTTTGTTGGGTCGTGGCATGGTGTATGATAAGCCACAATTTAGGCATTCGCAGATGTGGAAGTCTTCTTTGCTTAGGAATTCATCCTTTAGCCAAAGGTTGATTTGTGCTTTTTCAGATCCGCACCACGGGCATTTGTTGTTCATCTTTTTTCGTGTTTCATGTGAAACAAATATTTTACCTTCCTAAAAATATGGCCAGCACATTGATGTCAGCTGGCGAAATCCCGCTTATCCTTGAGGCTTCTCCCAAAGTTGCAGGTTGGTATTTGTTGAGTTTCTCTCTCGACTCGTATGATAGTGATTGCAGATTGTGGAAATCAAAATCTTTTGGTAGTTTCACGTTCTCCAATCTTCTGAGTTTGTCGGCAAGTTCATCCTCTTTTTCAATATAGCTTGCATATTTGATTTGTATCTCTGCTTCTTCTAGACATTCTCTGACGAACCTGTCTTGATTTCTGAAATGCTCTAATGAAGGCAAAATCTCAATCATTTCGGAAAGGCTGATTTGAGGTCGCAATAATAGATAGGACATTTTCATCTTTTGGTCTATCTTTGTGCTTTCTTTTTGCTCTAAGAAGCCGTTTATTTCGTCAGGATAGACATGGTTTTCGTTTAAGAAGCGTTTGATTTCTTCAACTTTTTCGTGTTTCTCCAAATATTTTTGAAGGCGATCTTCTTTGGCTAAGCCTATTTTATGCGACAATTCTGTCAGTCTTGCATCGGCGTTATCCTGCCTCAATAGGATTCTGTACTCAGCCCTGCTGGTAAACATTCTATATGGTTCGTCAACACCTTTCGTGATGAGGTCATCAATTAGCACGCCAATATAAGCTTCGTATCTTGATAACACCAGGGGCGTATCATCTCGCAACGCAAGGCTGGCGTTGATACCGGCCATCAGTCCTTGGCAAGCTGCTTCTTCATAGCCTGTGGTACCGTTAATCTGTCCTGCGAAATACAGTCCGTGCATCAGGCGTGTTTCTAAGGAATGGTGCAACTGTTCTGGTGGAAAGTAGTCGTATTCGATGGCGTAGCCGGGACGATAAATCTTGGCGTTTTCGAAGCCCTCAATTTGTCGTAAGGCTTCATATTGGATGTAATCGGGTAGCGAAGAACTGAAGCCATTAAGATAGTATTCTTGCGTTGTCCAGCCTTCTGGCTCAACAAAGAGTTGGTGGCTGTCTTTTCCTGAGAATCTTTCAATTTTGTCTTCTATGCTGGGACAATATCTTGGCCCCACGCCTTGGATTCGGCCATTGAACATGGGTGAGTATTTGAATCCTTTTCGAAGCGTATCATGTACTTTTAACGAGGTATGGGCAATCCAGCAGCTTCTTTGTTTTGTGATTTTGAAGGGCTCGATATAGGAAAAACCAACCACCTCGTCATCGCCCTTTTGCTCGATGAGTTTGCTGAAATCTATAGTACGACCATCGATTCTGACGGGTGTGCCGGTCTTGAGTCGTTTTGCTTCAAAACCGTATTCCTTGAGCTGTTCAGTGATGCCATGGCTGGCTACTTCACCCATCCTTCCTCCTGCGAAATGTTGTTCACCGATATGGATTAAGCCGTTCAAAAAAGTCCCATTAGTGAGGATTACTGCTTTGCTTTCAATCTCACCTCCCATCATGGTCTTCACTCCCTTCACCTTGTCGCCGCTGACCAAGAGTCCTGTAACGGTGTCTTGCCAAAAGTCGAGGTTTTGGGTTTTTTCAAGCATGCTTCGCCATTCTGCTGAGAACATCATTTTGTCGCTTTGGCATCTTGGACTCCACATGGCCGGTCCTTTCGACTTGTTAAGCATCCTAAATTGTATCATGGTCCGGTCGCTGACGATGCCGGAATAGCCTCCCATAGCATCAATCTCGCGGACGATTTGTCCTTTAGCGATGCCACCCATGGCTGGGTTGCATGACATGGAGGCCATCAGACGCAAATCCATGGTGACCAGCAACACCTTGCTGCCCATGTTGGCTGCTGCCGCTGCCGCCTCACATCCAGCGTGACCAGCTCCTACTACGATGATGTCATACGGTTCAAAATACATTTCTTTGATTAGTGTTTCACGGGAAACAATTATATTAACAAACTGATATTTAATTAACTAAATAATGTTTTCAACGCTTCTTCCTCTTTTTCACGCATCTCTTTTTCTTCTTCGTCAGTAAGGTCATCAAAACCGATGAGATGCAACACACCATGAATGATGACACGATGCAATTCGCTCTCGTAAGTGCGGCCAAAGGTTACGGCATTTTCTTTGATGCGGTCAACACTGATGCAGAACTCACTCGACAAGACCGTCTCACAATCGGTCAATGGGAAGGTCACAATGTCTGTATAGAAATCATGGCTGAGACGCTCTCTGTTGATTTCTAACAGCTTCTCGTCGCTACAAAAATAGTAGTACAACTCTCCTACTGTCTTGCCATGTTTTTCCACCACTTCTTCAATCCATAGCTTCACGGATTGCGGTTTGATTGGCGGCATCTCTACATCCAGTGTACTGAATCTGATCATGTCAATGTGTGTTTTTCTTCAAATAATACTCATTAATCTTATTCTGGTAATAAGGGAAATATTCAATCGGGTTGGTCTTAAGGAACTCTTGGTTTTTCTTCAGCGTTTCCTTATAGAGAAACTCATCAATTTGTCGGTCGAAATGCGAGCCTTTGTATTCGTTCGACTTGCGCTTTTCTTCTTGTTCGCGTTTCTCTTGCGCTTTCTGCGATTCTAACATTCTGGATTCAATGCGTTGGCTGCGCTCAATCATCTGGCGGTTGATTTTCTTGTTTACCAACTCTTCTTCAAGCTTCTCCATGTCCTTGATGATTTCATTCAGGCCGTCGTCGCCGATTTGTCCGTTTTCCTTCATGTCGTTCAGCATTTGTTGCATTCCCTGTCGTAGCATCTCTTGTTCAGCGGCCATGCGGGCAAACTCTTCGCTCATTGAGTTGGGTGTTTGCTGTCCGGATTTCTCCATTTGCTGTTGCATTTGCTTGAGTTGTTCGCTGAGCTGTTGCTGTAGCTGCTGCATTTTTTGCATGCTCGATTGGCCTTGACCTGGTTTGGGCATGGAACATGACATCGGCATGCCCATAGATTCCATACTGTTTTCCATATTCTCCAACGACTCGGCCAACATCAGAGCCAGGTTGTTCATCGACATCATGGCGGTCTGCTGGTGACGCACAGCCTGAGAAAGTCTCAAGTCGTTGAGGAATTTCATCGCATTCTCTGTCTGATTCTCTATGGTGTGCAGTTCATCGAAGACAAAATTCTGTATCATGGGCTGACGCATAGCCATGCTGCGCAACGAGTCGCGGACCATATTGAAGTTGTCGGCTATTTCTTTTTGATGGATAATCTTTTCAACCAAGGATGGGTCGTCAACACGCAGTGTGCCGATTTCGCTCATCAAAGCTTCTTGCTCGTGCGAGGCGTGGACGACATTCTCAAGCAAGATACGCATCAAGTGGGCATCCTCAGCCATCTGTTCCATGCCTTGCATCTGCATTTGCATCTTCATCTGGTTGGCCATCTGTTGCATCTTCTGACCGGCATTTTGCTTCTTCTGCTGCGACTGTTGCTGTTGGCTATTTTGCTCGTTCTGCATGGCGTCTTGAAGGTCTTGGTCGATGCTCTCTTGCATCTCTTCGTCTTTTTGCATGTCGAAAGGTTGCTGCAAGTCTTGGTTTTTCTCCAAGAGTTGGTCGAGTTCGTCCATCATCTTGTCGAATTCCTCTTTGGCTTCTTCAGCTGTTTTTGGGTCTGTCTCCTCCCCTTCTTTTTTCTGATTTTCCGACTCTTCTTTCTGCAATTCCTCGCCAAGTTTGTCCAATTTGTTGGCCAAGTCGTTGAGGTCTTTCTCCATCTTGAGTTGCTCCAAAAGCGACAGGTTGCGGTCGAGCAGTTCTTGCATCGATTGGTTGTTTTTCTTGATGTCCTGCATCATTTGTTGCATCTGCTCGCGCGGCATCTCCTCAAGCAATTTGTCAATCTGTTCCATCATTTTTTTCAACTCTTCGGGTATCACCTCGTTGAAGAGTTTGTTGATTTGCTCTTGCTTCTTGATGAGGTCTTCGTTGGCCAAATCATGCTCTTTCATGAAATCGGATAACTTATCCTGCTCTTCTTGCAACCTGTTCCATTCGTCTTGAATCTGCTGCTGTTTTTCAAGCAGGTCTTTCATTTTTTCCTTATCTGACCAATCCAAATCTTTTTTCTGGATAAGGTCTTGCAACATCTTCTCGATTTCGTCTTGCAGTTTGTCAGCCTCTTGCGATTTTTCCTGAAGCCGCTCCATGATGTCTTCCGACTGTTGGTTGGCGATGCTGTCCAAGGCCGACTCAGAAGGCTTATAATAAGTGAATGTTTCTGAGCGCTTCGACTTGGGTCCGTGGAAACCATCGTTGTCCCAAACCACGAAGTAAACCTCCATGTTCTGTCCAGGCATGATGCCGAGACTGTCCATGTTGAATTGATAGAAGAATGAGGTGCGGGTCTGTTTGAGATCCAAGGGCACGGTCTTGACGATGTTTTTTTCTATGGGTTCTTTCACGGTGCAGTTGAAGGTCAGGCGACTGAAACCGTAGTCGTCGGTGACGAGGCCCGAAAAATATACGTCAGTGGAAAGCTGCTCGTCGAACGATTCCACACGAATGTCTGGATAGGCGTCAGGCAACACATCGACAGAGAAGGGGAGAGGTTCTAAACTTCGGTTCCATGCATTTTGCACTTGCACCTCAAATTTGGTGGATTGTGCAGCTACGAATTGGTATGCAAAGATATCGTCTTGTGCGGTCAATTCGGTGGTCAGCGAGTCGCGAGCAACAGACATCTGCTCGGTGTCGCGGGTAGTGAAGCTGAAAGTAAGACGGGTGCCTTGAGGTACGATAAGTCGGGTCTTGGCTTCTAAGGTCTCGTTGGTGCGATGAATATAAGCAGGATATTGCAATTCGCAGCGGTAGGAGAGTAGGGTAGGGTTGGGGTGCACCGTGATGTGTAGGGGACGGCTTGTGTATTCACCGCCAATCACATTAAAGGTGAGGTCATTGAACAAGTTCTTGAAGGTATAACTAAAGTCGTTGGCCGAGCCTTTGGTCATCAGCTGTTGTCCCAACTCGCTTTTCACATAAAAGGCGTCAGGAATGCGGTCGCCCGTAACGTGGATGCTGAACTTTACCTCCTTGCCTTGTGTGGTCTCAATTTCTTCCTGTCCGATTTCAACTTGATAGGGGAGGGGCTTCTCGAAATGCTGCTCATAGTTGACGATACGCTGCGTGGGTTGCACGGCAAACGATGGCAGAAACACCATAAGTGCTATTAATAATAGGAGCGAACCGAAAAAAATGCCGAGATATTTCAGATTGCCACGCAAATCAACGGCATCGGAGAAGCGGATAGGGGAGAGGCGGGCACTGCGTTGTTCGATGGTGGCAGCCAAAAGAGCGTTGTCATCGGAGATCCCTGAGCCCGTCGAAGGGCCGACTCCATTGTTGGAGTTTTCCATCTGATGGGTCAACTGTATTGTATTCAGCAGTTTGTCCTTGATTTCAGGGAAGAACTTTCCAATCAGTACTGAGGCTTGTTCCACCGACATCTTCTTTCGGAAGCGGATGAGGTTGACAAGAGGGATGAGGAAATGATACACCAAGACGAAGGAACTGCCTGCCAGCAAAAACAAGAGCAGAACAAAACGCCCTTTAGGCGGAAACCAGGAGAAATACTCCAACCCGTTGATGAGTAGATAGAAGACAATCCACAATACAGCACCCACCAATACGCCTTGTATCAAGCGGTTAAGGTAATACTTTCGTGTGAAACCTTCAATTTTCTCTATCAATTTATTAGGTGCAGACATATCCAAAATAGAATAACCTGCAAAGATAGAGATTTTTCGTGAAAGGGAGATGGACTTATTGCATTATCAAGCATTATCTTGACAACAACATGTGATTTTGTCAAATGAAAGCTTGCACAATTCTTCCGCAGGCCAATCCATCACCGTATGGATTCACGGCCTTGCTCATCTTGTCGTAATAGGATGAATCCTCAAGAAGTCGGCTTACTTCGCTAACAATCAAATCGTGGTCTGTTCCTACCAGCTTCACCGTTCCAGCATCAAGGGCTTCAGGTCGTTCCGTGGTGTTGCGCATCACGAGCACGGGCTTGCCAAGCCCAGGGGCTTCTTCCTGAATCCCACCGCTGTCGGTCAGCACCAGATAGCTCTTTTCCATTAAGTAAACGAACTCCAAGTATTGAAGCGGCTCAATGAAGAAAAAGTTCTTGTAAACCGTCAAGTCTTCGCCAAACACCTCGTGGATTGGCTTGCGCACATTGGGGTTGAGGTGCATGGGATAGACGAAGTCCACATCGGGATATTGCTCGGAAAGGTCTTTCATGGCGGTGACCATACTGATGAAACCCTCGCCAAAGTTTTCGCGGCGATGACCGGTGATGAGAACAAGTTTCTTGCCATTACCCAAACGTTTGACATCGTAACCAGCGGTGAGTAAAACTTGCTCTTGTTCCTTGGCTAGATCCAGGTCTGTGTTAAGTTTCTCTACTACCATGTGTAGGGCATCTATCACAGTATTGCCTGTTACGAAAATCTTGTCCTCGCTGACATTTTCGTTCAGAAGATTAGTTTTGCTCAATGGGGTAGGGGCGAAGTCATAAGCAGCGATACGACTTGTGATTTGCCGGTTCATCTCCTCCGGCCAAGGACTGTAAATGTTGTAGGTACGTAAGCCTGCCTCCACATGTCCCACGGGAATCTGTTGATAGAAAGCTGCAAGTGCGGCAGCGGTGGAAGTGGTGGTGTCGCCGTGAACCAATACTACATCGGGCTGGGCTTTTTTCAGCACGTCACGCATACCCACCAACACTCGGGCGGTCACATCGTACAAATCTTGCCCTTGTTTCATGATGTTGAGGTCATAGTCGGGCTGAACCTCAAAGATACGCAGCACTTGGTCGAGCATCTCACGGTGTTGTCCCGTGACACAAACTATGGTTTCGAACTTCTCAGGTTTTTTTTGGAACTCCTTGACCAAAGGACACATTTTGATTGCCTCTGGTCTTGTACCGAAGACAAGCATGATTTTTTTCATCGGCTTTCGGATTAAATATGGTAAACACCCTCCAGTGGGCAAATATTATGGCAATCCAAAATCACCTTATTTTTCAACTTGTCCCAGTTCTGCTTGATATGGTCATGTTTCACCATGATGACCACCATGTCGACTTCGTTGAGGAATTGGTCGAAGTCAAGGATTTGGTTCGGGACAATCTCCTTTTCAGTAAAGAACGGGTCGAAGCTCTTCAGCGGACGGGCCAGATGACGCTCTTGGATATCGAGCATCTGCAAGGTCGGGCTCTCACGGATATCGTCCACGTTTTCTTTATACGTGATTCCATAAAGACCCACGCGGCGGTTGTCGGTGATGCCCTTCTCCTTCATGATTTCGTAGATGCGTTCCAAGACGAACACGGGCTGGCTGTCGTTGGTCTTCATACTTTCGTCGATAACCTTGGCCAACTGCGGATAGTCGCCCACGAGGAACCAAGGGTCGACGCTGATGCAATGGCCGCCCACGCCAGGACCGGGCTGCAGGATGTTGACACGCGGGTGCATGTTGCAGATGCGGATGATTTCATAGACATCCATGTTGTCGTGGCGGCAGATGCGGCTCAATTCGTTGGCAAAGGCGATGTTGACGGCACGATAGGTGTTCTCTACCACCTTGGTCATCTCGGCAGTGCGGATGTCGGTCACCACGATCTCTCCTTGGCAGAATGAGGCGTAGTACTGCTTCACCTTCTCGCCAATCTCGCGGCTGTCGGCACCGATGGTGCGGTTGTTGTGGAGCAGCTCATAGACCATGTTGCCGGGGATGATACGCTCGGGAGCATGCACCAGATGGATGTCTTCGCCGATCTTGAAGCCGTTGGCTTCCACCACGGGACGTACGAACTTGTCCATCGTGCCCGGACTGACGGTCGACTCAACGACCACAGTGGCACCTTTTGGGCAGACTTTCATCACTTCCTTCACCGCCGCCACCACATAACACGCATCGACTTTCTTGCTGAACTTGTCGTAAGGCGTGGGCACGCTGACGATATACATGTCCGTCTTTTGGTATTCCGTGGTGAACTTGATGCCCGCTTTCAGTGCGGCAGCAAAGAGTTCGTCCAATCCATCTTCCTTGAATGTGGTCTTGCCCGCGTTGAGCGTGGCAACTAGTTCTTTGTTGTAATCCGTTCCAATTACTTCCACACCGTGTGAAGCCATCATCAGAGCGGTGGGTAGACCAATATATCCGAGTCCAATTACGTTAATCATTCGCTTTCATTTAAAACGCTGCAAAAGTAACAAATAAATATAATTTGATATGAAATGCCGACAAATTTTTTGGATATAATGCATTCTGCCATTAAAACTTGAGAAAAGTGATTGGACATTTTATTTGTGTTTTTTGTCAAAAAAGAATCTCCAATCCATAGAATTGTTTAAAAAAAGGTGTTTTCTTTACGGGTGTATTGAATTCTTTGTATTTTTGCATCGAAAATTTCGAAAATTATTGTCTAACTAAAATTTAAATTGTTATGAAAAAAAGGATTTTTGCATTAGGTTGCCTTTTTGTTATGGCAGCATTTCTTTTGGTTGAATGTACCAAAACGAAAGAGACAACAGTTAACAAATACATCACTGTTAAAGACGGTACTTTGGTTGCCAAAGAAATGCCAGCAGCCAGTTCTGATGTGAACATTGATGTAACGATGAACAAGAAGGTGATTCCTGGCGGTACCTCTATCGTCAATGTTGATTCACCTGTTACAGTTAAGAAAGTCTATGTGGGTGTTGATAATGAATTTGGTTATTATGAATGGGTTCCCAGCAGCACCAACTATGAGTTCGTTATCCTTGTCAATCAGGACATTACTTTAGGTGAGGAAGACGATGATTTCGTCATTTTGGTGTCCATTTTGGACAACGACGGTAAAGTGAGCGAAGTCGTTGAAAAAACTGTCGAGTTGATTGAAGTGGGTACAGGTAAACTGCAAATCAGCCTTTCATTCGACACGGCAAAGGACGTTGACCTTCATGTGATTGAACCTAATGGAGAGCATGTCTATTATGGACATAGCACAAGTGAAAACGGCGGTGAGCTCGACCTTGACTCCAATGCCGGTTGTAGCCTTGATTACGTAAACAACGAAAACATCACCTATGGTGAAGAGGCTTATGTTGAACCTGGTCTCTATACGGTGTATGTTGACCTTTGGGAAAACTGCGATCCTTCCGTTAAAACCAATTATGTCGTCTCTGTTTATTATGGTGGTGCTTTGATTTCTGCCGAATCAGGTTCCAACCCCGTTGCTGGCACTTTCCCGATAGATGCGCCAAGCAACTATAACAACCTTGACAATCTTGAACCAGTAATGACGTTCCTCATTCCGGATCATGGTCAAGCAAAGACCAAGAAATTTGCACCAAAACCCTTGACACCAAGTGCCATGGAAAAGTTAGAAATGAGCGCAAATAATTGATTTTTTGTAACGAAAACCAGAAAAAGCAGGTCTCGGCCTGCTTTTTTTGTTTGCAATTATCAAGAAGGAAATACCTTTAATAACACAGAATCTGTATTTTTGCAGCCTCAAACGTAATCCATACAAAAATGAAAGAAGTAAGAGTAAGATTTGCCCCTAGCCCGACGGGTCCTTTGCACATCGGGGGTGTGCGTACTGCATTATATAACTATCTGTTTGCCAAGAAGAACGGAGGAAAAATGATTCTCCGTATCGAGGATACCGACCAAACCCGCTTTGTGCCAGGAGCCGAGCAATACATCGTGGAGTCTTTGGACTGGTGCGGCATCAAGTTTGACGAGAGCGACTATGTGGGGGGCGAATATGGTCCTTACAAACAGAGCAACCGCAAACATCTTTACAAACAATATAGCGATGAATTGTTGGCCAAAGGCTGCGCTTATATCGCTTTCGATACCGCTGAGGAACTTGACAAATACCGTAAAGAAGCCGAAGCCAACAAGCAGACCTTTATCTACAACTGTCAAAGCCGTAAACGCCTGCGCAACAGCTTGACCATGAGCAAGGAAGAAGTCGACAAGCTCATCGCTGACGGCACGCCTTACACAGTACGTTTCATGATTCCTGAGGACCGTGAAATCGTCATGCATGACCTGATTCGTGGCGAGGTGCATGTGCAGACCAACACGTTGGACGACAAAGTCTTGTTCAAGTCTGATGGCATGCCAACCTATCATTTGGCCAACATCGTTGATGACCACCTGATGAAAATCAGTCATGTGATTCGTGGCGAGGAGTGGCTGCCTTCCATGCCTTTGCACATTATGCTGTATGAGGCTTTCGGCTGGGAAGCCCCTCAGTTTGCCCATTTGCCGCTCTTGCTCAAGCCCGATGGTAACGGCAAACTCAGCAAACGCGACGGTGACCGCCTCGGTTTCCCCGTTTTCCCGATGTATTGGATCGACCCGAAGACTGGCGATACGGCAATGGGTTACAAGCAATCAGGTTACTACCCCGAGGCTTTCATCAACATGCTTGCGCTTTTGGGTTGGAATCCTGGTACTGAACAGGAAATCTTTACCATGGATGAGCTTATCCAGGCCTTCTCGTTGGAGCGCTGCAGCAAGAGTGGCGCCAAGTTCAACGTGGAGAAGACCAAATGGTTCAACCACGAATGGCTTATGCGCAAATCGAATGAGGAAGTCGGCAAGGATTACCAAACTTGGCTGAAAGCCGAAAAAGGCATTGATACGCCGCTCGACTTTGCCGTGAAAGTAGCTGGTTTGGTGAAAGATAGGGTCAACTTCGTGAAAGAGATTTGGGACCAAAGCTTCTTCTTCTTTGAGGCTCCTACGGAATACGATCCTGTCACCGTGAAGAAGCGTTGGAAGGAAAACTCTGCCGAAACTATGCTCAAGGTAAAGGAAGTCATCAAGGGTATTGAGGACTTCAGCTTGGCCAACATTGATGAGACACTCAACAACTGGATTACCAGTAACGAGCTGAACATGGGCCTGGTGATGAACGGCCTTCGTCTGATGGTGGTGGGAGCCGGAAAAGGTCCACACATCGGTGAAATTCTTGAACTTTTAGGTAAGGAAGAGACTTTGAAACGCATCGACGCTGGCGTGAAAGCTTTAGGATAAGAATGAAAAAAGCGTTCAAAATCCCACTTATCATTCTGGGAGTCGTTGTTGTTCTGCTCCTTGTGGCTAATTTTTTGGCTGCTCCAATAACAAAAAAGTATGCAGAAAAGCACGACAAGGAATTGATAGGCCGTGAATTGGACATTGGGAAAATCGATGTTAACGTTTTCACAGGCAAGGTGAAAATCAAGGACTTGACGCTTTTTGAAGATAATGATACCGCACCATTTGTAAGTTTTGAACGCTTCGAAACGAAAATAAGGTGGCGCGACTTGCTAAGCCGCCGTCTGCAGATCAAAGAAGCCACGCTTTCTGGATTGAAGGTTAACGTGGAACAAGATCACGATTGGTTCAATTTCAACAGTCTGTTGGAACGGTTCGCCTCCGATACCACAGATAATAAATCCTATACTTTTGGATTGATTCTCAATGACATCCTTCTCGACAAAAGCAACATCCGATATGCCGATTTGGCCTTGGGCAACGAGGTTTTGTTACGTGACATTTCGTTACGGATTCCCAGCATCGATTTTTCAGATTTGAATACTGATGTTGGTCTCGACTTATCGCTCTCCGACAATGCCACTTTACATACCGACATCCGCCTTTCCGAAAATGCGAAGGAATATACCATTAATCTGAAACTGAATAATATAGACGTTGAATTCATCGAGCCTTATGTGCAACAGTATTATCCCGTTGAGTTGCTGGAAGGTCTGGCCAATTTGGATTTGATGGCCCAAGGCTCAACGGACCACATCTTTGATTTTGACATTACGGGCAACCTTGCACTCAATGCGTTAACCTTGCAAGATACGACAGGCAATCCATTAGGTGCCATCGATTCGGTTTATGCAGAGATTCGCAGTTTGCGTCTCGAAGATAAGATTATTGACCTTAACCAACTCTATCTTTCTGGACTGAATACGACTTACATCATCAAGTCCGACAGTACTTCAAATTTCGATTTGGTGTTGGGTGGTTATTTTTATCTCGATTCAACTGAAATGCAGCCTGTTGTTGATACAATGATGGTGGAAGAAAATGAAGAGGAAAAACCTTGGAAAGTCAACATTGCCGATTTGAATATCAACCAATCGAAAGTGATGTATGAGGATTGCACCCTTGCCGATACTTTCCGTTATATGATTTCGGATATCAACCTGACATCCAGGCAATTCTCTAATGACGGAGACAATGCCATCCAATTGCAGGCTTCACTCAATAAAGTAGGCAAACTCCGCTTAAATTGGCAAGGTCGTTTCAGTGGACGTGACAATCATAACCTCACTCTGATGCTCAGCAATGTGAAGGTTGCCGACTTTTCTCCTTATGCTATACAACTGTTTGGCTTCCCAATAGAAAACGGGACGCTTTCCTTCCGAAGCCAAAATATCATTTCTAATGGCAACTTAAATGGAATCAATAAGTTACAGATAGCTGCTCCAAAACTTGGCGACAAAGTGAAGCATTTTCATCCTCAGTATGAGAAAGTGCCGCTAAAACTGGGTTTTTATCTACTTACTGACAAGAGCAATAATGTCAGCCTCGACTTGCCCGTTTCTGGCAATTTGAATGACCCCGCTTTTTCCTACCGAAAGGCTTTGAACAAAGTGTTTTCCAATCTTCTGACGAAAGTGGCTGCTTCACCATTTCGGCTGATGACCGACGAAGAAAACAACCTGAAATACATTCCTTTCGATCCTTTGCAATTCGATTTCTCACCCGCCCAATACGTGATGATCGACAATGTGGCCACCACCCTCCAAAGCCGTTCTGACTTGAGTATCGTCTTAGAGGAGCAGATACAGTATGAAGAGACTATCAAACAGCTGTGTATCATGCAGCTGCAGCGCGATTATTACCTCTCCATCCACCCCGAACTGCAATCTGCTGATGTTGACTTTTTGACACATGAGGTAATACGAAACATCAAGCTGAACGACAAGGGATTGTGCGAATATGCAGTCCAATATTCCAAGAAAAAGAAGTTGCATTCCAAAAAGGATGTGGCTTCAGTGGCCTATGAGGTGTATCACGATAAATCGGAAAAGATTCTCTCGGGTGTGATGAAAAGATGGAACGATTTGCTCACCGATTACTTGCAAAATGTCAAAGGCTTGTCACCCGAGCAAATAACCGTGACCACCATTGACTCGAGCCTGATGAAAACTATAGTAAAGCCTTCCCGTTATGAGATGCATGTCTTCACCTACGAGGAAATGGAATAACCTTATTTGACGATTAGTTGTTTTGACACAACACTACTTTCGGTGGTTATCCTTACCATGTAAATTCCAGAGTCATATTGGCTTGTATGGATGGTGATTTGGTCTTCACCATTCATTTCAAAGGTCTCGATAGCTTGCCCCAAAAGGTTGTAGATTTCAACCCGTTGCAAACCATCTTCAGTCAAGATATGGACGGCATCTTGAGCTGGATTGGGATATATTGCCACCTGGTTTTCTTCGTTTTCTGAGACACCATCATGATTTAATCCTGCCAAGGTTGCCACCAACCCAAGGTTGAGTTCGGTGAAGCGTTTTGCTTGGTTCATGTTGTTGACACTTTGGCCTAAAACATCGTTTCTTGTGTGGATAAAAGGTGAACTGGCGTGAACATCTTCGAAAGGATGAATGGCAGCATACCCATTGCGGTTGAAGGAGGAATAATCGCTGTCGCCCCAAGCTAGCCAGTTTTGGCGGATAGGCATATCAGGGAAATAAATATGGCTAAGGTTGTAGACATAATTTGCAATGAGCGAATCTTGTGTGGTGTACATCAGATGGACATGAATGTCTGTGCCTTCTTTGAGGTAGCCTATCATGTCGAGGTTGAAATAGCCTACAATGTCCATCCCTGCTTCGGCACAATCTGCCGCATAGGCTGCGCTACCTATCAGACCGATTTCTTCGGCACACCAGTTGGCAAAAATGAGGGTGCGGTCAAAGGTATAATTGCTTAACAATCTTGCAGTTTCAAGAATGCCTGCCACACCCGATGCATTGTCGTCGGCACCAGGAGAGCGGATGGTGTCGGGGTCGGCACCATCGGAGTTCCATGAGTCGTAATGAGCCCCACATATCACGTACTCTTCAGGGGTCTTTGTGCCCCATTTTATAGCGAGAATGTTGTCAGCAGTCTCGATGTCAGTGTCGGGGATAGAGAAATCGTGTAGCGCTACCGTGTCGAAACCCATTTGTTTGTAACGGCTTACAAGCCAGTCTTGTACTTCCCAAATATAACGACTATCGTATCGGCGGTTGTGGTACGAACTTAGGTGGGCAATGCTTGCTTCGATACTATCGACAGAGACGGAATCCATGAGCGAACGGATTTCCTGGTTCTCGGTTCCAATCACTGGATAAGTATGCTCATAGATATGCGGTGCTTGCGCGATGCTCGCGAAGCTTACCGCCAAAAACAATGCGACAAATACTATTTTCTTCATCATAATACTCTATAATTCTCTCAATTTTTAATTCTCAATTCTATCCCAATCCTTTCACGTGTGGTTTGCCGGCAATAAAGTCCTTCAAGTAAAACGGTTCGAAATAAGCCACGTCGACAAACTGCTGTTTATGCAAAGCCTGTTCCGCCAAAAGACGCATATATGCCGCTGAGGGTCTGAAACCATCAACAATGCTGATATTAGGTTGGCTTTCAAACAATTTCTTTAACTTTGGTGCACCATCACCGAAAAGCCACAGCCGATGTGATTTGCGCAAGTCTTCGAAAGCGTTTTCATCGATAACAAGAGCTTCAGTATCATTGATTTTCTGCAAGTTGGCATCGAAAACGGAAGCATATACCTCCATTCTTCGGGCATCAATCATGGGAATGAGGATGTCGTCGGGTCCAATCTGGCTACCTAACTTTTCTTTCATGCCATGTGCCATGGCTTCCAACGTGTCGATAGCCATCAGAGGGAGGTCGGCAGCATAGCAGATGCCTTTTGCCGTACTTACTCCGATGCGTAGCCCTGTATACGATCCTGGACCTTTACTTACGGCCACTGCGTCCAATTGGGAATAACCAATGCCCGCTTCATTCATTACTTCATTGATGAAATTGGTAATCTTCTCAGAATGTGCATTTTGACCTTCAGTCTCACGCATTGCCAACGTACAACAAACCGAATTAAGAGCGACCGAACAAACCGGAGTTGCCGTTTCTAAACATAGTATCATTGTTGCATATTTTTTAGTGGTGCAAAAATAAACAATTTTAAAATCTAACTCGCTATTTCAGTGTTTATTAATTATTATATAATAAAAAGGGCAATGTATTGAAAAAAAACATATATTTGCAAGTTTTAAATACCGTATTATGCGGTTTTGTATGGTGTTGAAAAAGAGTTCGTTAAGAGTTTTTTAATGGGACTTAGGAGGCGAAGCTGTATGAAGTCGGAAACAACAAAAATGATTTCAAAAGCCACAAGACGGAATTGGGACAAATTGCGGTTGAGTGAAAAAGACCGTTTGACGAAAAGAGCCAATAAAGTCCGCTCGCAAAAAATCATTGTTCCCGAAGGCTATGTAAGCGCGGGTAGTCTACCTCGATTTGTTGAGGATTTGAAAGGCCAGCAGTATCAAATCAAGGACTTGATTTTCAGTCTTTGCGCTGCATATTTGGAACACAACAGAGTCAATCAGGACAACAAGAATCGTTTTTTTGAGGAATACACGCATTATGAAAGACTGCCGCTGTCGATACCAAGACAGATTCTGAAAAACAGGCAGGACGATTGGATTGGTTATGTGTATCAGTCGCTTACGACAGAGGGAAGTCGCATTTTGACGGGCTTGTACTATACAAAGCCCGTTATAGTCGAAGAGATGCTTTCCGAGGTGCAAGTTTATGAAGGACAACGGTTTTTGGATCCTTGTTGCGGAAGTGGCATTTTTTTACTGAAAGTCAAAGGTGCGAGTCTTGAACAGCTTTTTGGCATCGACAACGATCCACTCGCAGTAATGATTGCCAAAGCGAATCTCATTGTGAGGTTCAATGAATCAAATACTTATCCTCAAATTTTCCAGATAGATTTCCTACAGCACGCCCAATCGGCCTTGGCAGGATTGAAGTTTGATTATATCATTACAAATCCGCCATGGGGCAGTGAAAAACGCAAAAAGCACAGTTCTGATATCATCCAGTCGAACGAGCAGGCGACTTTGTTCTTTACGGAATCTTATAAGTTTTTGAATGACAAGGGAATATTGCACTTCCTTATGCCGTCGTCGGTGCTGAAAATCAAGGTTCACGCCGATTTCCGCCGTTTTGTGGCACAAGAAACCTGCATCGATACCTTGAAGCTATACCATGAGCGTTTCAAGGGTGTGTTTACGGATTTTATCAGTCTGAAAGTCAGGAAGTCCCCAGTGAGTGGCTGTCAAACCTATTGGGTCAAGACGGCCCGACATGAGGTGTTCAAGAAGACGTGGCAACCTGGTAATGATGACTTTTGTGCGCTTCCTTTGCTTGACGACCGCATCGAAAAAATCCTTTCTAAAGCAGAGCGCCTGCGTCATGATGACCTCTCCCATAGCCAATGGGCTTTGGGAATCATCACTGGAAACAATGCTAAAGTTCTGAAAGACAGACCGCAGAAGGACTTGGAATCCATTTTTATGGGTAAGGATATTACGAAATACGGCTTGAAGAAAGCAAGCCGTTACATCAAATACAACCGTGCTGATTTTCAGCAGTGTGCAAAAGATGAATTCTACCGCGCAAAGGAGAAATTGGTGTATAAATTCGTCTCAAGCCGTCTCTGCTTTACTTACGATAATCAGCAACGCCTATTCCTCAACAGTGCCAATATCCTCATTCCTCAAGTGGATGGCATGAGTATCAAGACGGTGTTGGCATTCCTCAATTCGGAGTTGTTTAACTTTTTGTATGTCAAACGCTTCAACGACCTCAAGATATTGAAAGGCAACCTTTCGGCTTTGCCTTTCCCCAAGATCAGTGATGAAACCGATAAGAAACTCAGTGCTTTGGTAGATGCAGCTTTGCAGGGTAACGTTGAATCTCAAAATATAATTGACAATCTCATCTTTTCTTTATATCAACTTGAATCAGAAGAAATTGACTTAATTTTAAATTTTGAATATTAAATCCATGAATATCTTAGTCACAGGCGGCGCCGGCTTCATCGGCTCGCACACTTTAGTGGAACTCACTGCTGCAGGACACGAGACCGTTGTCATCGACAACCTCAGTAACTCCAACCGCAAGTCGTTGGAGCGCGTGACGGAACTGACGGGTAAGGAAATCCCTTTTTATGAAGTCGACATCCGCGACCGCGAAGGCCTCAACCGTGTGATGGAAGCCCATCGTTTTGATGCCTGCATCCACTTCGCTGGGCTGAAGGCCGTGGGCGAGAGCGTGGAAAAACCTTGGGAATACTACGAAAACAACATCAGCGGCACACTGACTTTGCTTGATGTGATGCGTCAGCATAGATGCAAAAACATCATCTTCTCTTCGTCGGCCACCGTCTATGGCGACCCTGCCATCATCCCCATCACGGAGGAGTGCCCCAAGGGACATTGCACCAATCCTTATGGCCAGACCAAGAGCATGCTTGAGGAAATCATGATGGACATGCAGAAAGCCGACAAGGATTGGAACATCGTGTTGTTGCGCTATTTCAATCCCATCGGTGCCCATCCCAGTGGTAGGATAGGGGAGAACCCCAACGGCATCCCGAACAACTTGATGCCTTACGTCACACAAGTGGCCGTGGGCAAGCGTCCTGAACTCGGTGTCTTTGGCAACGACTATCCCACTCCCGATGGTACGGGTGTCCGCGACTACATCCATGTTGTTGATCTGGCACGTGGTCACGTGGCTGCCCTGCAAGCCATCGAACGGAACTGCGGTTGTGCCATTTATAACCTCGGCACGGGACACGGTTACTCGGTGTTGGACGTGGTGAAGACCTTTGAGAAGGTCAACGGCATCAAGATTCCGTACAGCATTAAGCCCAGACGTGCAGGCGACATCGCCACCTGTTATTCCAATCCCGCCAAGGCCGAACGAGAGTTAGGCTGGAAAGCACAATTCGGCCTCGAAGAGATGTGTCGCGACTCATGGAACTGGCAAAGAAACAACCCTAACGGATATTAAAAAAATGGTAAAAACAGCCTCCTATGTCATTCCAGCCGAGGCAAGTGCGGGAGTATGGAATCTATGGAGGCGGTACAAATAACTATATAAACGGCTATAACGGCTATCGAAACCATAGATCCCATGCCATCGCACTGCCCACCGCAGGGATGACATGGTTTCAATAGCCTGTTTTAACTAAAAAGAAAAGTTATGAAAGGAATAGTATTAGCAGGAGGTTCAGGAACCCGCCTCTATCCCATCACCAAGGGAGTGAGCAAGCAGTTGCTCCCCATCTACGACAAGCCGATGGTGTATTATCCCATCAGTGCTTTGATGCTTGCGGGCATCCGCGACATCCTGATCATCAGCACGCCATACGACCTGCCTGGCTTCAAGCGTCTCTTGGGCGACGGCTCCGATTATGGTGTCCATTTCGAATACGCCGAACAACCCTCCCCCGATGGTCTGGCCCAAGCCTTCATCATCGGTGAGAAGTTCATCGGCGACGACTGCGCTTGTCTCGTTTTGGGCGACAACATCTTCTACGGCAATGGTTTCACCAAGATGCTTGAGGATGCAGTACGTACTGCCGAAGAAGAAAACAAAGCCACTGTGTTTGGCTATTGGGTCGCCGACCCCGAGCGCTACGGCGTGGCCGAGTTCGACAAACTGGGCAACTGCATCAGCATAGAGGAGAAACCCAAGCAACCTAAGAGCAACTATGCTGTGGTGGGCTTGTATTTCTATCCCAACAAGGTCGTTGACGTGGCCAAACACATCAAACCTTCTGCAAGAGGCGAGTTGGAAATCACTACGGTGAACCAAGAGTTCTTGAAAGACGGTGAACTGAAGGTGCAGACCCTCGGTCGCGGCTTTGCATGGTTGGATACAGGTACACACGACTCGCTGAGCGAAGCCTCCACTTTCGTGGAAGTCATCGAGAAACGCACTGGACTGAAGGTTGCCTGCTTGGAAGGCATCGCCTATCGCCGTGGCTGGATTACCGAGGAGAAGATGCGCCAATTGGCTCAACCCATGATCAAGAATGAATACGGTCAATACTTGCTCCGTGTCATCGGCGAAATGAAAGAAGAAGTAAATTCTGAGACACTCAGAAAACTAAACTAAAAACAAAAATAATGAAATACAAACGTTCCATCATCATCACTGGCGGAGCAGGTTTCATCGGCAACCATGTCGTCCGTCTATTCGTCAACAAATACCCCGAATACAAAATCATCAACCTCGACAAGTTGACCTATGCCGGCAATCTCGCCAACCTGAAGGACATTGAGGATAAGCCGAACTATCGCTTCGTCAAGATGGACATCTGCGACTTTGAAGGCGTGTATAAGCTGATGCAGGACGAGCACGTCGACGGCATCATACACCTCGCTGCAGAGAGTCATGTGGACCGCAGCATCAAGGACCCGTTTACCTTTGCACAGACCAATGTAATGGGAACATTGTCCATGTTGCAGGCAGCCAAGTTGTATTGGGAAACCTTGCCTGAGAAATGGGAAGGCAAACGCTTTTACCATATCAGCACCGACGAAGTTTACGGTGCCCTCGAGCTGACTCATCCCCAAGGCATTGAACCTCCATTCAGCACTAAGGCTTCCTCAGGCGAACATCATCTGGCTTATGGTGACAAGTTCTTCACAGAGGAACTGAAATACCAACCTCATAGTCCCTACAGCGCAGCCAAGGCAAGCAGCGACCACTTTGTACGCGCGTTCCACGACACTTACGGCATGCCTACCGTGGTGACCAATTGTTCCAACAATTACGGTCCGTACCAGTTTCCCGAGAAGCTGATACCGTTGTTCATCAACAACATCCGCCACCGCAAACCGTTGCCTGTCTATGGTAAGGGCGAGAATGTGCGCGACTGGCTCTACGTGGTGGACCATGCCCGTGCCATTGACCTTATCTTCCACGAGGGCAAGGTGGCCGAGACCTACAACATCGGTGGCTTTAACGAATGGAAGAACATCGACCTCATCAAGGTCTTGATCAATACCGTTGACCGCCTGCTGGGTCGCCCAGAAGGTGCTGATATGGACTTGATTACCTACGTCACCGACCGTGCTGGCCACGACATGCGTTACGCCATTGACTCGACCAAACTCCAGAAAGAGTTGGGCTGGGAGCCCTCCTTGCAGTTCGAGGAAGGCATCGAAAAGACCGTCCGCTGGTACTTGGACAACCAGGAATGGATGGACAATGTGACTTCGGGTGACTACCAGAAGTATTACGAGGATATGTATAAGAACAGATGATGAGCGTTGATGAGGCGAAAATAATAAACCTGCCCAAATTGTTGGATGCCAGAGGAAACCTCTCCTTCGCTGAACAATTTGCCCAGATGCCTTTTGAAATCCGTCGCGTTTATTGGCTGTATGATGTTCCAGGAGGTGTCAACCGAGGCGGACATGCGGAGATCAACAATGAGGAACTGGTGATTGCCTTATCGGGTTCTTTTGAGATTTTGATCAATGACGGTGAGCACACCCGCACCTTTACCTTAAACCGTTCCTATTACGGTCTTTATATCCCAAAGGGGGTATGGCGTGAGATTCGGGAGTTCTCCACCAATGCCGTGGCATTGGAGTTTGGTAGCATTCCTTATAGCGAAGACGACTACATCAGAGACTATGATGCGTTTTGCGAATTTGCAAAGCATCCGATGGAGCCCCGCTTGGTTCGACCCTTGTCCGTTCCATCACATCTTGAGAAAAAATGTTTTCATGTCGAGGATTGTTCGATAATGGAATTGGACAAGCATCACAGCGACCGAAAGGGTAATCTCACTGTGGTTGAGAATGGGACGATGTTTCCTTTTAGTACCAAAAGGGTGTATTATCTTTATGATGTCCCGGGAGGAGCTTCGCGTGGTGCCCATGCGCATAAAACCTTGGAACAACTGATAGTTGCAGTATCTGGTTCCTTCAGGGTGTCGTTGGATGATGGAACGAACAAAAAGACTTTTTTCTTGAATCGTCCTTATCAAGGGCTTTATGTCAGGCCAGGCTTGTGGAGAGATCTCGAGGATTTCTCGTCGGGTGCGGTGTGCATGGTGTTGGCTTCGGAAGTTTACCAAGCCGAAGACTATATCAGAGATTATGATGCGTTTTTGGAGTATAGAAGTCGTTTGTAAAGCTAATTCGTAGATGATGAGCATCCCCTTTCTTTCATTAAAAGACGTTACAGCCCTTCATGGTGACGAGATCAATGCGGCTGTCACCCGTGTGGTAAATAGCGGTTGGTACTTGCAAGGCAAGGAAAACGAACGTTTCGAGGCGGACTATGCAAAGTTTATCGGCACCAAATATGCCATTGGTTGTGCCAACGGTTTGGATGCGTTGATTTGGATTTTCCGCGCTTATAAAGAACTTGGTGTAATGCAAGATGGCGATGAAGTAATTGTTCCTGCTAACACTTACATTGCTACTATTTTAGCCATCACCGAAAACAACCTCAAGCCCATTTTGGTTGAACCTAAGCTGAACACTTTGGAAATCGACGACGACAAGATAGAAGAACGGATTACATCCAAGACCAAAGCTATTTGTATCGTACACCTCTATGGTCGCAACGCATATACCGATAGAATTGGAGCGTTATGCAAGAAATATAACTTGAAACTGGTTGAAGATAACGCTCAAGCTCACGGTTGCAAACACACTGATGGTCGTATAACAGGTAGTATTGGCGATGCAGCAGGTCATTCGTTCTATCCTGGCAAGAATCTTGGGGCCTTAGGTGACGGTGGAGCCGTAACTACCAACGACGAGGAGTTGGCAATAACTGTTCGCACTTTGGCCAATTACGGTTCTTCTAAAAAGTATGTCTTCAAATATACTGGCCGCAACAGCCGTTTGGATGAAATCCAGGCAGTAGTGTTGGATGTGAAGTTGAAGTACTTGGTTGACGATAACGCACATCGGAAGTTGGTAGCCAATTATTATTACGACCACATCAAACATTCCTTGATTACTCTTCCCGACCGCTTGGCTGACAGCCAGAATGTATACCATCTCTTCCCCATCCTTTGCGAGAAGCGCGATACATTGCATGATTATCTTGAAAAGAACGGCGTGGGAACCATCATTCATTATCCCATCGCCCCCCACAAACAGGAATGTTATAAGGAATGGAATGGGATGACTTTGCCGATTACGGAATACATTGCCGATCATGAGCTGAGCCTGCCCATTGGACCAACTATCACCTTGGACGAGGTGGATTACGTTGTTGATTTGATCAATCGTTTTGAATAACCACATCAGTGAGTGCAACGAATTACATATCGTTTTTTAGAAACAAAGGCATTCGTTACGGTGTCGTTGTGAGTCCTTTTCCGTAATCTCAGACTGGGACGACGGGTGTAACCCGAACCTAGTCGAAACGTTAGATAATAAATTAACTAATTGAAAACTAAATAAATACTCACAAAAAAATAAATGGATAAAGTAACAATCATAGATTATGACCGGATTTACAAGAACTTCATTGATGAGAAGTACTTGCACGGGCATGACGAATACTACTACCGCGACCAGCAGGTGAAAAAGCCCGCTGGTGGTTGGAGACGTTTGCATACCGATGAAATTGAACGTTTGGTGAAAAACAGCAACTCCGCTACGAATTGGGAAGACATTTGGGTGACGGACGAGTTCGACACCAACATGGTGCATAACAACCATTTCTTCGGTAAGGTGCGCATCGGCCGCATCAGCCGCAAGGTGTTGCAATACCACGACCTTCGTGTGCCGGTGGGCATTTCCAACAGTAGCATCATCTCTTGCGACATTGGCGACGACGTGGCCATCCACGACGTGCACTACATGGCCAACTACATCATCGGCGACAAGTGCATTTTGTTCAACATCCAGGAAATCTCTACCACCGACCACTCCAAGTTTGGTAATGGCACCATCAAGGAAGGCGAGCCAGAGGATGTGCGTGTGTGGCTTGAGGTGATGAACGAAGTCGGAACGCGTAAAATCATGCCTTTCGACGGTATGATTACAGCCGATGCCTACCTTTGGGCCAAATATACCGATGATACCAAGTTGCAGAAACGCCTTGGCGAAATTACTCAGGCCAGCGTCGACTTCCACCGTGGTTATTATGGTACCATCGGTGAATCGTGCGTCATCAAAAACTGTTGGATTCTGAAAGATGCCAAGGTGGGTCCGCACTGCTATATCAAAGGTGCAAGCAAACTGAAGAACGTCACCATCAATTCATCGGAAGAGGAGCCTTCGCAAATCGGTGAAGGTGTTATCCTTGTGAACGGTGTGACTGGTTACGGATGCCGTATCTTCTATTCCGTGGTGGCCACCCGATTTGTGTTGGGCGACAACTGTAACCTGAAGTATGGTGCCCGTTTGATTCACTCTGTGCTGGGCGACAACTCCACCATTTCTTGCTGCGAGGTACTCAACAACTTGATTTTCCCCTCGCATGAGCAACATCACAACAATTCGTTCTTGATTTCCGCCTGCGTGATGGGTCAGAGCAACATGGCTGCTGGTGCCACTATCGGTTCCAACCACAACAGTCGCGCCACCGATGGTGAGATTGTGGCCTCGCGTGGCTTCTGGCCGGGTCTCTGCTCCAGTGTGAAACACTCCTCGAAGTTTGCCTCGTTCACCCTGCTCAGCAAGGCAGACTACCCCAGCGAGCTCAACATTATGCTGCCCTTCTGCTTGGTCAACAACAATACAGCTAAAAACGAGCTGGAAGTTATGCCCGCCTATTGGTGGATGTACAACATGTACGCCATCGCACGCAATACCTCGAAATATGTGAAACGCGACAAGCGCAAGCGCAAGATCCAGAACATCGAGTTTGAAACCCTCGCTCCTGACACTATCGAGGAGACCATCGAGGCACGTAAGCTACTTGAGGTTTGGGTGGCCAAGGCATACCTTCGCAATAAAGGTGAAGACCCGGAAAAGTACGAGTATTACGACCTGCGCGAATGCGGCAAAAACCTGCTTGACAACGAGCCTGAAACGGTGAAATCGTTGGAAATCTTCGGCGAACACATGGAAAAAGGCAAGCGCAAGGTACGCATCCTCAAGCCCTTGGATGCCTATCATGCCTATGGTGACATGATTACCTATTATGCTGTCAAGACTCTATTGGATTACCTGAAAAAGCATCCCGATGTTGATATGGAAGCCATCGTGAACCACATGAAAGGCAAGCGTCTTCGCAAGTGGATCAACCTCGGCGGTCAGACCATGCCTGAGGAATATGTCGACCAGCTTCGAGCCGACATCCGTGATGGTGTGCTCAACACCTGGGATGAAATCCACCACCGCTACGACGAGCTTTGGGAGAACTATCAAAAGGAGAAGCTGCGTCATGCCTACTTCTCGCTGATGTTCCTTTACAAGGACGATGCCGATGTGCTTACCGCTGAGATGTGGCGTGAGAATTTGGATAAAGCCATACGCATCCAGCACTTCATCTGTGAACAAGTCTACGAAAGCCGCAAGAAAGACTACGAGAACGAATTCCGCAACGCCACCTTCCGCAATGAAGACGAGAAAATCGCCGTCATCGGCAAGATTGATGAGGTGGGCTTCGTTCAACAGATTCGCGAAGAAACAGAGGAATTCGTGAAATCCATCCAAGATTACATCAAAAATCATCTATCATAAAAACAACAATTAAACAGTCAACAATTAAACAATAAACAACAATGAGAGTCATAATCGAAAAAAACTATGATGCCATGTCGCGTTGGGCTGCCAACCACATTGTCGAACGCATCAACGCTTTCAAGCCAACTGCTAAAAAACCATTTATCCTCGGTCTTCCCACTGGTTCAACTCCGATTGGAACCTATAAGGAATTGGTGAAACTTTATAAAAAGGGTCAAGTCTCCTTCAAGAATGTGGTCACCTTCAACATGGACGAATATGTCCGCATCCCTGAAGACCACCCCGAGAGCTACCATAGTTTCATGTGGAACAATTTCTTCAGCCATATCGATATCAAGAAAGAAAACGTCAATATTTTGAATGGCAACGCCGAAGACCTTGAGGCCGAATGTGCCCGCTATGAAGAAAAGATCAAGAGCTACGGCGGCATCGACCTCTTCATGGGCGGCATTGGTCCTGATGGTCACATCGCCTTCAACGAGCCTGGCAGCTCCCTGACTTCACGCACCCGTGTGAAGACCTTGACCTCCGACACCATCATCGCTAACTCGCGTTTCTTTGAGAATGATATTAATAAGGTGCCGAAGACTGCCCTCACCGTGGGCGTAGGTACTGTAATGGACAGCCGCGAGGTGATGATCTTGGCCAATGGCCACGGCAAGGCACGTGCCTTGGCCCATGCCATCGAAGGTGCGGTCAGTCAGATGTGGACCGTCAGCGTGCTGCAGATGCACCCGAAAGGCATCATTGTTTGCGACGATGCTGCTTGCGACGAGATGACTTACGGAACCGTCAAGTATTTCAAGGATATTGAAAAGAATAATCTTTAATTAACCCATTGTAGGGCTGTCATACTATGGCAGCCCTACCTTAGAACCGCAAATGAAGAATTTTGCAATCATCGGTGTCGGTGGATACATTGCTCCCCGGCACCTCAAAGCCATCAAAGACACAGGCAACAACCTTGTCTCCGCCTACGACAAAAGCGACAGCGTGGGCATCATGGACAGCTACTTCCCCAAGGCTGCCTTCTTCACCGAGCAGGAGCTCTTCGACCGTCACAACACCAAGTTGCGCGACAGCGGCACTAACATCGACTATGTGAGCATCTGCACCCCCAACTATCTGCACGATGCGCATTCACGTTATGCCTTGCGCCTCGGTGCCGACGTCATCTGCGAGAAGCCCCTTGTGCTGAACCCATGGAACATCGACGCCTTGCAGAAAGTGGAACAACGTCAGGGACATAAGGTCAACACCATCCTGCAGTTGCGCCTGCACGACAAGATTGTGGCGCTGAAGAAGAAAATCGAGGAAGGTCCGAAGGACAAAATCTATGACATCGACTTGACCTATATCACATCGCGTGGTAACTGGTATTACGCCTCATGGAAGGGTGATGTCAACAAGAGTGGAGGTATTGCCACTAATATCGGCATACATTTCTACGACATGCTGTGCTGGATTTTCGGCGATGTGCAGAAAAACATCGTCCACGTGGCTTCGCACGACCGTGTGGCTGGCTATCTGGAGCTGAAACGTGCCCGCGTGCGTTACTTCCTCAGCATCAACGCCGACACCTTGCCACCCAATGCCGTGGAAGGGGAGAAGCGCACCTATCGCACCATCATGATTGACGGTGAGGAGTTTGAGTTCAGCCAAGGTTTCACCGAGCTTCACACGAAGAGCTATGAAAACATTCTGGCTGGTCACGGCTTCGGCTTGGAAGATGCCCGCCGCTGCATCGACATCGTCTATCAAATCCGCAACGCCAAGCCCGTCGGCCTCATCGGCGACTATCACCCGATGGCCAAGTTGCCATTGAGCGGGCATCCTTTTGGGTGGAAGTGAGTTTGCATCAACCAAATACACCGTTATGATTATAAGATTTAAAAAGATAAAAAAGCGAACACTGTTCTATTATTTAATAAACTTGGTGAGTGCTGCATTGTTGATGAGCGAAACAACATCTGTCATAAAACCGTTTTTGTTGGTTTTGTTTTCCGTATTGATGATTCCCAATCCGCTTGCATATATCCCGATGTTGTTCGTTTCTTCGTGGAGTATTTCGTTTACAGCACTTCCGGGATTAGCCGCATTCTTCTATTACCTGGTATTGTTTTTTATATCTGTTTTTATCTCTTTGCTTATTAACAAAGAAAAAGTTGTATCCTTCGTTTCATCGTTTCCTGCGGCTCGTTATTCCCTTTTATTCGCCATTTGGATTTTTGCCACAGCTTTTTCTTCTGTTTCCGGTGTATGGTATGGTGCCGTGAAATTGGCTTTATATATTATCCCGATTTACATAATTTCTCGCCTCCGCTTGCGGGATATGTCTTTTTGCCGAACTTCAATGGATATCATCGCGGCATTCTTTTCAGTTTATTGCTTATATGTCCTTTTGTTTGCGCCAGTACAATATTATTCAGATTTGGAGACTTTTGGACGAACCTCGTTAAGAAGTGACATGAATCCCAATACGGCATCACAGATTGTTCTCTTGCTTTTTACTATTTTGTATTGTGAGGCATTCCGGACTAAAAAGTTTTGGTTGTTGCCATTTGCATTATTGAATATGGGTTCTTTGATGGTTTTGGGAAGCCGTACAGCGTTCTTTACTATGGTGATTATTGCTGCTGTTTACTTGATGATAATTCTGAGAACCTCTTTATTTAATAAAATATTCATATCTGTCATTTTTATCGCTATATTTATAGGAATTTACTCCATTGGTACCGGGGTTGGACGATCAGAGCGACTTTCGCTATCTACCATCGAAGCTGATGAGGGTTCGGGAAGATTCTATAACTGGGAGGTGCTTCTCACAGAAGTTATTCCGTACCATTTGGTGAAAGGTGTCGGTGTCGGTAAAGAGAATTATGAAAACTTGCCTATTTTTGCACGTGATGCGGACAATTTGTATATTGATTTGCTGACCGCAACAGGAATTGTGGGATTGATACTCTTTTTCACTTACTATGCTTCGACGCTGATACATTTGTTCCGATTTAGAAAAAAGAAACGAGATTGGGATTTCTTGATTGCCATTTTCTTGGCCTATTTATTTGAAGGCATAGGTGAAACTGTATACGATACGCCCATGTTTTGGTTTTGGGGAATACTATCTGTGTTGGCAATAAACGATTTAAAATATGCAGAGGATCAAACAGACCAAAAACAGGAATTTGAACCTGTACAAAACATGTCTGAAGAGACCGCTTATTATAACACGAAGTATCAAATACAAAACAATCAAATATTGTAAACATGTATATTCAACATACAACAGATCATCTTTTGTTTCGTTACCTTTTGTGCAGTATTTCTCCGAAACTCAGTGCTTCTTTTTGGTATCGTCGTTATTTGAAGCAACCGTTGGATTTGAAGAATCCTCAGACATTAGACGAGAAAATCCAATGGATGAAGCTGTATTATTATAAGGATAATCCCTTGGTTTACCAATGCGCTGATAAGTTTCGTGTTAGGGAATATGTAAAGGAATGTGGTTTGGAGCATATACTAAACGAGTTGATAGACTCTTATCATTCGACAGATGAGATTAACTGGGACGCCTTGCCGCAAAAATTTGTCTTGAAATGGAATTTTGGCAATGGAGGAAACATTGTTTGCAGTGACAAATCGAAATTGGACATCAAGCAAGCAACAAAGGAATTGAATCACTTCCAAAAACTGAAAGCACATTTAAGATGTGCTGAGCCTCAGTATGATGTTGAAAAGGTGCTGCTTTGTGAGAAGTTTATTGAAACTGAAAATGGAGAGGCCCCTGTTGATTACAAGTTTTATTGTTTCAATGGAGAAGCCAAGTATGTGTTGTGTTGTTACGGGAGAAGCTTAGACCACCGACCAGCTTTTTATTTCTTTGACAAGGACTGGCATCTGCAACGGTTCAATAAAATGGGCAAGGAAGCCCCCGAAGGCTTCACCATGCCCAAACCTGAGGGAATGGATGATTTGTTCCATTATGCTGAAATACTCTCCAAACCGTTTCCTTTTGTCAGGGCTGACTTCTATTTGGAGAAAGGAAAAGCATATTTCGGTGAGCTAACCTTTACACCTGGCGGTGGTTATGACATGAACCGTTTGCCTGAAACCCAACTGAAATTTGGCCAAATGGTGACATTGCCTCAGAAAAGAAGATAATCTTTTGAGATAATACTTTTTGACTTTTTTACTATTTGCAAATAATAGACATGAATAACTATAATTATTCCATCGTATTGCCCTATCGCGACAAATATGAGCTTTTTCTGAAAGCCATTGATTCGATACCCGATCGCGATGACATACAAATTATCGTTGTGGACAATGCCATTGAACCTTTGACAAAGGATCAGATTCCTGCCAAGGACTATGCACATGTGGAATATTTCAATTCATCGACCACCAAAGGAGCAGGATGCGCGCGAAATGTAGGTTTGCAACACGTGAAAGGAAAATATATCATATTTCTTGATGCAGATGACTATTTTACAGCAGAGGCTTTTCCTGCATTTGACAACTATTTGGAAAAAAGTTTCGATATTGTGTTCTTTCGAGCCGATAGCATTAGCTTGATAGATGGTTCTCAAAGTAATCGCCATGAAACTATAAATCAAATCGTCAGTTCTTATCAGGTTTCAGGAAACGATGATTTGTTACGATATAAGTTTGTCAACCCTATTGCCAAAATGTTACGGGCTGAGTTTGTTATCAGCAAAAACATCCAATTCGACGAAATACCTGTCAGCAATGATATGTGGTTTTCCATAATGACAGGATATGCTGCCAAAAAAGTCACGGCTGATGACGCCGTGGTGTATATGATAACAGCTGGTGACAAAGGAAGCAGCCTTACTCGAATGATGACAAAGGAGAATTGGTTTATTCGCTATCAAGTTCAGGTAAAAATCAATAAGTTCTTGAAATCTGTTGATAAATATAGATACCGTATTCGATTGCTTGGAGGATTGCGCATTGCATGGAAGGAATTCGGATTCAAAGAGTTTCTCCACTTTTTGAAATATACTATTGAAAACAGGACTGGCATATTCTAATTGAAATTTACTTTTAAACCCATGAAAGTATTGTATCTTTACGACAATTTTCCAGCATATAGGAAGGATTTCTTTGCTTTGTTGGATAGTAAACTACATGAAAAAAAGATGCAATTTGCTTTTTATTATGGAAGTCAAAAAGAAAATGCTTCATTACAGGAAACTGTTTCATCCTTTCCAATTAAGAGTTTTCCAATTGTAGAATCAAGAGTGTTGGGTATTGAGCTTAAGCGTTATAAGGATTTCAGGAAAGCATTCAAAAAGTATAATCCTGACGTGGTTGTATTACAGTTCCATGTCGCAATTCTTACTTATTGGTGGGCATATTTTTACATGAAACGCCATCATATCCCATTTATAATTTGGGATTGCAACTATACACGTGACACTTTAGGGAGTGTAATGGTGTCAATTAGAAAGAAGTTTGTCGATTTTACATTCAAAAAGGCCGCAGCATGTATCACATACGGTTCAGTTTTCAGAGATTACCTAAAAGATTTGGGCCGGAAGGAAGAAGATATTTTTATTGCACAGAATACTATAAATATAGAATCCATCATTAGCCATCGTTCCAAGAACTGTTCAAATAGGAGATTTGAACATCCTATACATTTTTTGTATGTGGGTGCCTTATTGGATCGTAAATATGTTGATTCGGCAGTAATTGCTGTTGCCAATTTGATAAATAAAGGATATGATATCTATTTTGATATTGTCGGCGATGGACCGGAGAAAAGTAAGATTATTGCCATCATCCAAGAAAGAAAAGCAGAAAAGCACATTATTATGCATGGAGCGAAATATGGGGATGAGTTAAAAGAGTTTTTTGAAAAAGACGATGTTTTTCTGCTTCCAGGCACGGGCGGGTTGGCTATCAACGAAGCTTTGGCTTATTCTATGCCTATCATCTCAACGGTTGGGGATGACACCGTGGTTGACTTGATGGATGGGAATGGTATTCTTTTGAACAGTTTTGGAGATGTGGATGAGATAGAAACAGCATTAAACACATTTCTTGATTTGCCAGAATCGGAAAAGCAAACTATGTCACATAGAAGTGAACAAGTTGTAAAAGAACGTGCATCATTGGAGAATATGGCAAATCAGCATGTAAGAGCTATTGAACATGTTAGGAAGGAAGGGTGATGACTAATGAAAGAGACCAGAAATATTGATGATTGCAGCAATTTGATGACATAAAGGTTATGTTTCGTTTTTTTCGGGTTATCTTAATTTGCTGCTTCTTCGTCGCAACCTCAACTTCAGTGGCCCGTACTACCATAGTTGTAAGCAGCCAGACGGAATTTGATGGACTACAAGAACAGTTAATAAACACAATCAAGTCTGGGGAAAAGGTAATTATGTAAAACTGTTGCCAGGTACTTACATTGCGAAAGAAAAGCACATTACATTGAAAGATATTGATGCTGCCGACACAAAGATTCGCTTTGTCGGTCACGGTGCAACATTGATTCCGGAGGGACATGAGTATCATGATAGAGAAAATTATCAAGGTACTTTCTCAGTAGGCAACAGTTGGATGAGTGGCAACAAGGATGTAGAGACTTGGTCATACGTCAAATATGCCGATAGCCTCATCGAGGTTTTGAATGCCGAGGAAAAGCTTTGTCGGTTAAAATGCAAAAACGCTTTTTCGGCCAACACAGATTTCAGCAATGCTTATATTCTTATCACACATTGGTACCAGTCGAGCACTTATAAGATTGAAAAGATAGAAGGGCAGTACATCTACTTCACCGCCGATGACCTGAAAGAATCCTCTTATGGTGGATACAACGTGAACGACGACTACAACTACGGCAATAAAACCATCCGTTACAAACTCTGCAATATAGAAAATGGTGAGAACTATTTTCGTATCACAGACGGAAAAGTGCATCTTCCAAATGGTGTCACATCGGTGTGGGAAGGCAAGACGTATAACTACTTGACCTTTCAAAATTGCAAGTTTGCCATTGTGGAGGTTGATGGCATCCAATTTTATGGAAATGCTTTTGCAGAATCTCATCCAGCAATTATTATTAGAAACACAGCATGTAAAAAGATAAGGATTCACAAGTGCGGCTTTTATGGCATGCGAGGAAGCATCATCACGGTTTCGGCATCACCAAACGTCATAATCGACAACAACCAATTTGCAGATACATATTATTATGGCATCTGGTCGAATAACGGAAGTGCCAATACAGTGGTGGAGAAAAACAGCTTCAAGTCGATGGGTAAGCGCATGAACAACACTACATGCGTTGGATGCTTAGGGACGAATTATCGTGTTTCTGATAACGTTTTCCTAAACTTCGGTTATGGCGGAATCCGTACAGGTGTGTGGTACAAAAACAACATGAAAAAACCTTGCACAGGAGTCATAGAAAACAACGACTTAAGCTACAGCCAAGACTATTTGGACCACATTGACAATTATGGCATCATGGATGGCGGAGCCATCTACCTTGCCACCAAAAACGCTGGCTCGATTGTCCGAAACAACTACATCCACGACTTCTCTGGAATAAAGCATAACCGAGGCATTTTTTGTGACGATGGCGCCAGCAATATTGAAATATATGGCAATGTCATCACAGATATTGCCAACAGCATGTGCATTGACTCCCGCCGTGTTACCTTCGTCGAGCGTTCCAACACCCCTGAATCAGGTATCGAGAGGGCGAATATTAACATTGTGATTCGGGACAATACCGTTGATGGAAGCATACGCTTTGAGGCACATGAAGACTCGGACAACGGTTGCGTTAAAGGTGCCAATTACATTCTTCCTGCAAAAGACGGCAAGATGCCAAAAATGGTAATAAGCAACGTAGCTAATCCGGAAGAAGACATCGTTTTAAAATCTTCAGAAACCAAATTCAATCACAAGCATAGGTACCTCAAGTAAATGAACACCTATTTCAACATTAACTACGAATTCGACAGACAGACCATCTGGAACCAGATAGATGAGCAACTTCAAAAAGAGGGAGCCCGATACATCTGTGTTGCTGATGGCAATATCTTGCAGATGGTGCATAAGGATTTGGAGTATCGTAGGATAGTGAACGAAAGCTTGTTCTCCATCTGCGACAGCAGCTGGGTGCCTGTGTTTCTTAAAAGGCTCTATGGTGTCGAGTATCAGCAATATTGTGGCAGCCAGATTTTTGAGGACTTGACGGACAGAAAGCAATATAGGCAGTTCTTTATTGGTACTTCACAACAGATACTTGACGGTTTGAGAAATGAACTGTCAAAAAAAGACCCTTCAGTCAGTAATATGACGTTTTTTGCCCCTCCGTTTTGCAAGGTCGAGGATTTTGATTATCCCGCTATTGCCAAAATGATTAATGAGGACAACCCTGACATTGTTTGGGTGGCCTTGGGTGCTCCCAAGCAGGAAAACTTCATGCATCGACTTCAACCTCATCTGAAAAGAGGGGTGATGATAGGTGTGGGTGCTGTTTTCAATTTTTATTGCGGAATCGAAAATGCTCCCAAACGCGCTCCAAAATGGATGATTGATCACCATTTGGAGTTTGTGTATAGGGTGTTTTCCGAGCCCAAGAAACAGTTGCAACGCTGTCATCAGATTGTTGCTACACTTCCCAAGATTTATAGGGAAGAAAAAAGGAAGAAATCATTTTAGTCGTTTTTTATTTTTCTCAGTATGCCTGACATCTATTTTATTGTTTTAGTTTTTTTCATTTCGCTGCTAGTGGCGGCATTGGTGCACCAACCGGTACTGTCTTTTGCGAAAAAGAATCATTTTTATGACAACCCAGAAGCAAGAAAGCTTCAACGAGTCCCCGTTCCTGTCATGGGCGGGTTTGTGGTGTTCATGGGTGCCATGGCAGGTTCTTTGTGTTATTGGTTCAAACATGATTGCCATTCCATCGTCTTGGTACAGATAGCCATGCTTCTGATGCTCATTATTGGGGCTTGGGATGATATAAAGAAACTTTCTCCACTTTTGAGATTTGTTTTCGAAATCCTCATCGTGATTGCTTTAGCTGTTGGAAACAATTATCCGGTCAACGATCTTCACGGTCTTTGGGGAGTGCATGAAATTTCACCTTGGATTGCCTGGCCGTTGACTGTTTTCGGTTGTATAGGCATCATCAACGCCATCAACATGATTGACGGCATCGATGGTCTTTCTTCGGGCATTTGCATCATGGCATTCGGCTTTTATGGGATATTGTTCTTCTACTCTCACGACTTTGTCAGAACTGCTTTGGCAGCTTCCATTATAGGTGGGCTTATCCCGTTTTTCATCATGAATGTCTTTGGCAACCGGTCAAAAATGTTCATCGGCGATGCGGGAACCATGATGTTGGGCATTGCTCTTTGTGACATGGTGATGGCTATGCTGACAAAGGACTCGGCTTGCGCCAGACAAACAGAGGAGACCAACTTCTGCTTGATTGCTTATGCCTTGGCGGTGTTGGCCATTCCTGTTTTCGATACGGTTCGAGTGATGTTTGGCCGTATTAGCCGTGGCGAGTCGCCTTTCTATCCCGACAAGACCCATCTGCACCATGCTTTCATCGACTATGGCTTCCATCATTTGGAGACCTCCTTGATGGAGATTATACTCAACATGATGATTATTGGGGTTTGGTGGGTGTTCTATAAGTCACATTTCTCGGAGCAATGGCAGCTTTATGGTGTCATTGTGGCTAGTATAGGTGTATGTTATGGCTTATATTGGATGTTAGGTCGTCGTAAACGTATTGCCCAAAAGGTGAAAGATATGTATGGCATCAGTATGGATGAATATGAAGCCTTGACGGATGAGGAACGAAAGAAATTGAAGAAGAATTAAAAGAAAGAATAACAATAATAACCATTATTATTATGAAAATTGCTTTAATAAAGGAAACTAAAAATCCAGTAGACAATCGTGTTGCTCTTGCACCCAAACAGGTGGCAGAGTTAAACAAATTATATCCCCAGCATCAAATTGTGGTACAAACAAGTGACATTCGTGCTTTTTCCGATGAACAATATCGATCAGAAGGTGTCGAAGTCGTTCGTGATGTGAGTGACTGTGACATATTGTTTGGTATCAAAGAAGCCAAAATTGAGAGTCTTATTCCAAACAAGCACTATTTTTTCTTTGGTCATATCGCCAAGATGCAGGAATATAACCGTCCTTTGTTGCAGGCTTTTATACAGAAGCGTATCACTTTCTGCGATTACGAATATCTTGTGGATGACAACAATATTCGTGTATGTGCATTTGGTTGGTGGGCCGGTGTAGTTGGTGTGTACTATACCTTGCGGGGTTATGGTTTGAAACATAAATTGTTCGAATTGCCTAAGCCGGATAGGCAGTTTACCCTTAATCGTTTATTGGATTCGTTGAAAAACATAGAATTGCCCAAGGTGAAATTGTTGGTCACGGGCGCTGGTCGAGTGTCACATGGTGCACAGCATGTGTTGGAAAGCATCGGTGCTCATAGAATGAGCGAAGAAGCGTATCTTTCTGATGCAAGCATCGACACTTTGTCTTATTGTGTAGTTGATGCCGACCGTTTGGTAAAGCGCAAGGATGGAGCTACTTTCTCATGGAGTGATTTCACACACAATCCCAAGGATTATGAAAGTGACTTTATGAAGTGGGCGAAGAAAACCGATATGCTGATTTGCGCTCATTTCTGGGGGCCAGAGGCTCCTGTCTATTTGAGCGAGGAGGATTTGCGCAACAAAGATATGCGCATCCGCATGATTGGTGACGTGACATGCGATATTAAGGGAAGCATAAAATCAACTGTACGCTCTTCCACTCACGATGATCCTTATTTCGATTACAACCCCATGACTGAGAAAGATGAACCGGCATTTTCGTCTGACCATAATATTTCAGTGATGGCTGTTGACACCTGTCCGAATGCCTTGGCCATGGATACCAGCGAGTATTTCGGTACCATGTTGATGAAGCACGTGTTTGAGCCTTTGCTGAATGGTGAGCATTCAGATGTGATTGACCGTTCCATGATTTTGAAAGAAGGCCAGTTGACTCCAAGGTTTGCGTATTTGAAAGACTTCGCGGAAGGTAAATAATATGGCGGAAAGCTTAAAACAAAAGGCCGCCTCTGGGATGGTGTGGACTTCAATTCAGAGGTTCTCAGCAATTGGAATTCAGTTTATTTCTGGAATCATACTTGCTCGTTTGCTCACGCCATACGATTATGGCTGCATTGGCATGTTGTCCATCTTCATGATGTTGGCAGAGGCTTTCATTGATGGTGGTTTTGGTTCCGCATTGATTCAGAAAAAACATCCCACGCAAGATGATTATTCCACTATTTTTTGGTGGAATTTGGGAATGGCTGTGTTGATGTACGCTATTTTGTTTGTCAGTGCGCCTGCCGTAGCGCATTTTTATGACATTCCATTACTTTGTGATGTGCTACGGGTGCAGGGGCTGGTGTTGTTTATCTATGCTTTCAATATCGTTCAGCGAAATCAGTTAAAGAAGAAGTTGAATTTTAAGGTGCTTTCCATAGTCACTATTACTACATCAATTATTGCATTGGGGATTACCATTTTTATGGCTTATAGAGGTTTTGGTGTTTGGGCTTTGGTAGCACAGAATTTAGTTACAGCGGCTATTCCTGCTCTTGTGTTTTGGTTTTTCATCAAGTGGCGGCCCATATGGATTTTTTCCCGTCAGTCATTTAAGGAGTTGTTTGGCTTTGGGTTTTATATGTTTCTATCAAATCTGGTAAACACGTTTTGCTCAAGACTCAATAGCTTATTAATTGGTAAGGTGTATTCTCCCGTCACTTTAGGCTACTTTTCTAAAGCAATTGGAACAGAAAACTTGGCTTCAAGGAGTATTTCTTCTGTGATGACACAGGTTACATATCCATTATATGCCCAAGTCCAAGACGATAAAACCATAATGGCAAATATGGTCAAGCGGTTGACAATGACCATTGCTTTCATTACTTTTCCAATGATGGCCATTCTTATGTTGACAGCAAAACCTATTTTTGTTTTATTGTACTCTGATAGATGGTTGGCGAGTGTTCCTTATTTCCAAGTGTTATGTTTAGTTGGATTATCAGAATGTTTGCAAGCCGTTAATACACAAGCCATTGCGGCTATTGGAAAGAGCAAGTTAATGTTCCAATGGACAATAATAAAACGGTCTGTAGGTATGTTCTTTATGATAGGTGGTTTGTTTTGGTTTGGGATGAAAGGATTGTTGATAGGTTGTGTAATTTATAACTGGTTTTGTTATTTTGTTAATATTGGACTGGTATCAAAATATATTGGTTATTCATGGAAAAAGCAACTTATTGATTTGTTGCCAGTTACAATTGTAACAATATTGGCTGCAATAATGAGTTTTCTAATGGGTTATTTGTGCCAATTAAGCATGTATTATGATGGATTGGTGAAGTTGTTGGTTTTTGTTGCACTTTATCTAGCCTGGGTATTCCTTTTCAAACCAGAGTCTTATCGGTATTTTTTGACCATTATACCTGATAGATTTAAATTTTTTGAAAAGAAAAAGTGATATTTTACAAATAAGTGTTTAATGCCATTTTTGTAAAATTGTAGAAGTAATGTATGGTTAGAAAACATCAAATAAAGCTACTCTTAAAGTCAAATTTGCTTAAAACGATTTGGTTTAATTTCAAAGTTCTACCATTTAAGCAAGCAATTAGATTACCAATTTATCTATTTGGGAAAATTAATTTCAGAAGTTTGGATGGTTGTATAAAAATACTCTCACCTATCTACTCGGGTATGATTACCATAGGAAGAGAAGGGTTTTATGTGGCAAACACAAAACCTTCATGTCAATGGATGGTGAAAGGAACCATAATATTTAATGGTCCAGTTAGATTTGGAGGAGGATCGTATGTTACAGTAGCGAAGAGTGCCACTTTGAACGTTGGAACAAAAGGAACTTATATTGGATCGAACTCTGTTATCATTTGTTTCGATAGTATTACAATAGGAGACAAAGTAGATTTGGCATGGGAATGTCAAGTTATTGATACGAGTTTTCATTATATTGAATCGACAGACAACAGTTTTGATGTCAAGCCATTAACTCAACCAGTCATAATTGGAGATCGCGTTTGGGTAGGAAATAGAACTACTATATCAAAAGGTTCGGTTATTCCAGAAGATAACATTGTCGCATCTAATAGTCTTGTGAATAAAGATTTTTCTTCAATAGGTTCATTTAATATGTTGGCAGGTATTCCTGCTAAGGTAATCAAGAAAGGAATCAACCGCATTAGAGGTCCAAAAGAAAAGGAATTAGATATTCAATTTGGGTATGACAGAACACATCTTTGACAAATTAATACATAGATGGACTATATTCAAAAAATCAAACGGTGTCTTTCCGTAATCAAAAATAAGTCAAAATATATAAGTCAAGCTTCCTATTATCCTGAAGCAATCCGAAAAAGTAAATCGCAGATACTTAAAGATTATTTGTGGTTCATTTGGAAATATGATGATATCGAGCCTTTTTATTTCACATATGGGTTCGACCGTGTAGAAATGACCCGAGAGAGAATATCGGATGAGTATATTACTCCATATTCAAAATTCCAGAATAAAATCAACTATCTGAACTTTCAAAATCCCCGATACGATAATTTCCATGGAAAACTGACGGGAAGAGTCATTACAGGAGACAAGTTTTATTTCAATGTCTTTCTTGAAAGGTTTGGCATACCAACACCAAAAGTATACTGTTTCATCAAGGACAAATCTCCGTTGTATTTCAATCCAATGTTTTCAATTGATACAACACAATCGGATGAAGAACAATTAAGGTCTTTCTTTTCAAATGATTTGGATGCATTTGCTAAACCATCAGATGGGCAACTTGGACAAGGCATCTTTTCATTACGTATTGAAAAAGGGAAGGCTTTTGCTGATGGTGAGGAGATAAGTATGGATGATCTTATTCATCGCGTGAATTCTGCAAATTACTTGATTCAAGAAAGGATTTATCAACATCCGGCAATGGCAGCTTTTTGTCCTTCATGTATCAATTCCATTCGTTTGCAAACCGTTATGGATTTGGATGGAAATGTGCATCCCTTTGGTGCTGGCGTGAGGATGGGAAGAATGGGTAGTTCTGTGGATAATTGGGCAAAGGGGGGAGTGTTTGTTGGAATTGATATGGAAAAGGGTAATTTGATGGGTACTGGTTTTTTGAAACCTCAATATGGTACTTCTGTTACAGAGCACCCCGATTCTAAAGTTAAGTTTTTTGGATATCAGATTCCCTATTATAAAGAAGCTGTGGGGATGGCAATAAGACTACATAAGTATTTATATAGATGTCATTCTGTAGGTTGGGATATTGCAATTACCGAAAAAGGTCCTATTTTTATTGAAGGCAATGGTTGGTGGGAGATCTCTTTGGTGCAGGCTGTGCATGGAGGACTGAAAAAACAGGTTGAGAAATATTTTGTAAAAGCTAAATGATTTATTATCATCTATGTCAATAAAATCTTATATATCCAAGCTATATCATAAGAATAGGTTAAAACGAGATACAGCAAAAACTATTCGTGGAATGCGAATCGACGAGTCTGAACAACAAGACTTGGAGAAAGACTATTGGAAAGTTTGTAAAACTGGGGGTTTTTCGATACATAAGTTTTATGAACTTTGGCATAAGTATCCTATTGAAGTTCGTCAAGAAAGGATGAAAGATTACTTGGCTTTGTATGAATCTAAAGGATTGACTATTGATGAGTACTATAATTTTGAGTTTGAAAAACGAGATGATAGTTTTCGCAAGAGTTTTTTGGGGTTAGATGAGCAAAGAGATTATTTGGATTATCTGAACCCCATAAAGTATTATATTCTTGCCAGAAACAAATATCTTGCACACAAGATGCTTGAGAGCACAGGTGTACGCAAATCTGTACTTTATTGCTATTACCATCCAGAAGCGACCTATATTGAAAGCGATGAATGTGCAGGGGATATTCAGAATGTGCTTCGTATTTTGAAAAAGAAGAATGTTAAGAGTTGTGTAATTAAGACTACTGAAAGTTCACACGGTGACAATGTTTGGGTGATAAAAACAATAGACTATCAAGAAAACGATGCCATGATGACTCGTTTTGACGAGCAGAAAATCATGGTTAGCGAAATACTTGGATCAGAAGCTTTGATATTTGAAAGTGTGGTACATCAAACCAAGCAGTTTTCCGATTTTAATACTTCTTCAGTAAACACTGTACGATTTATGACTACGCTTTGGCCTGATGGAACAGCAAGAATAGTCGCAACATTTATTAAAATTGGTAGGGCGGGTAAATGTGTGGATAATGCAGGTGGGGGTGGCAATGTGGATGTATGCGTTGATACTGAGACTGGTGAAATAAAATATGCTATCCAATTTGATGGTTGGAAAAACATAAAAGAAATTGAGAAGCATCCAGATAGTGGTAACCAACTTAATGGCATTGTCATTGAGAATTGGGACTTCATCAAGTCGGAAATCCTTAAATACCAGCAAGTATTTCCCTATTGTAAGGCTGCGGGTTGGGATATTGCCATTACGGATGATGGACCTGTTGTCATCGAAGTAAATGATTTTTGGGATCGAACAGGCCAATATTTTATTCGTCGAGGTTGGCGGGATGAAATCAGGGATTGCTATTTGGCATGGAAGAAGACGGGGAAAAACTATCATTGGATGGGTAGAAAGATTTTGCATCCAATGAATTGATATGAAACGGTGACTAACCATAATAATTGCAATCACTATATTGTTATTGCATGATTAGAAAATACAATGTCATGAATATTCCATTTATAAAAAAATGCCGCAAAGCTTATTCGCTTATCAAGAATAAGTTGTCAATAGTTAATGGGGTTTCCTATTATCCAGATTGTAATCATAAATCAAAAAACCAGATTTTAAAAGATCAACTGTTCTTTGTTTGGAAATATGGAACTTATGAGCCTTTCTATTATACGTATGGATTTGACCGATTGGAAATGTCACGTGAACGTATGACAAGCGAATACTTGATTCCATATGATAGTTTTCAAGCAAAAATAAACTATTTAAACAACCATAACCCGAATTTCATGTATACTAGTCGGGTAATTACTGCTGATAAGTTTTACTTCAACATATTCTTGGAGAGGTTTGGTATACCAACTCCGCCTTTATATTGCTATATTAAAGACCATCAAGTGTTGTATTGTGATGCACAGTTTGAAGTAGACGCAAAACAAAATGTGAATCAACAATTGAAGCAGTTGTTTTCTCACGACATGGATGCTTTTTGCAAGCCTTCGAGCGGTCAACTTGGCAATGGAATATTTGCGTTGAAAGTCGAAAATTCAAATGTATATGTAGATGGGAAGCTGTTTGATATTGATAAGTTAATAGATATTCTGTTGTCTACCAGCTATTTGGTACAGAAAAGAATATATCAACACCCAATTATGAGTACTTTGTGTGATTCTACAATCAATTCAATCCGTATGCAAACGGTCATGACAAAAGACGGTGAGGTTATTCCTTTTGGTGCTGGATTGAGAATGGGAAGAAAAGGAAGTTCCGTTGACAATTGGGCAAAAGGTGGGGTTTTTGTTGGAATTGACATGGAAAAAGGAACACTGATGGAAATGGGGTTTTTGAAACCAAAATATGGTACTTCCATAAAGGAACATCCAGATACGCATGTTGTATTCAAGGATTTTGAAATCCCTTATTATAAAGAAGCTGAGAAAATGGCTGTGGAGTTACATAAACGTCTTTATCGTTGTCATTCCGTTGGGTGGGATATTGGCATTACCAAAGACGGCCCTATGTTTATTGAGGGGAATGGCTTGTGGGAAATTTCACTAATACAGGCAGCTCATGGAGGATTGAAGAAACAAATTGAAAAGTACTTTTCTGTGTAGTGAAAAACAAACTTAATGATAACAATTTAACTGTGAATAAATATGAATTCTTCAATTAAACAATTATACTGGAAACATTGTATTAATAAAATTGAAAAATGCTATGAGGGTGGCATTATGAAATCGATGAAGTTATGCCCCATGAAACCGCTGACAAAAGGTCAGGAGGCAGATGTCAAAGCTTTTTTCAAGAAGCATATTGGTCGGGAGGTTCCTACTTATTGGCATCAATATCTTTATTCACGCAATGGACTTTGGTCGGAGAAGTATATTCCAGCCAGTATCTATAATTCGGAAATTATCTGGCGACTGAATAAATTTCAATTTCGTAATGCTTACACGGATAAAGGTGCTTATGATACATGGTTTTACGACATAAACAAACCTCGTACCATAGTGAAGAAAATAAATGGTTATTATTATGATGATCGGCATCCTTTAACCGAAGTTGAAGCCATAGAAAGATGCAGCAATCTTAAGGAAGCAATTATTAAGCCTTCTTTAGGTGGGACTTGGGGAATTGGAGTGAAACTATTTCAAACCAATGGTGGAATCGTAACCGATACAAATCATTCGGTAAAGGATTTATTTGCTTCGTACCCACTGGGTTTTGTTATACAAGAGCGGTTGGAACAACATCCCGATATGGCCAGACTCAACCCCACTTCGCTCAATACCATCCGGGTGTTGTCATATCGTAGGGGTGATGAGATAGTTGTTCTTTATGCTGTTGTTCGTATTGGCCGCAAAGACCAGGTTGTTGATAACGAAACAGCAGGGGGCATCAAGGCTGACATTGACCTCAAGACGGGACGTATTAAAGGTTGTGCCATAGGTAGCCCCAAGGAGTCGTTAATGCCTGTAACTGATGTGGGTACGCCAACTGATAACTATCAGATTCCTTGTTTTGACAAAGTGATGGAAGTTGTTAAGGAAATGCATTTTCGTCTTCCATATTTTAATCTTATTGGCTGGGATATGTCAGTTGACAAAGACAACAAACCCGCTTTAATTGAATGGAATCGCGCTGCGGAGTTGTCACAAGTCGCCCACGGCCCTGCTTTTGGTGACTTGACGGAAGAAATTTTGGATAATGCCATGCGTAAGGAAAATTCACGTTTTTCAGGAGGGGTTTGGAGCCATAATCTTACTATTTAGTGTGTTATAATTAGTTGTTTGAAGAAACAAGAAATAATTATGAAATCCGAAATTAAACATTTTATCCAAAATAAACGACAAGCCTTTCAGATTAAACAAATTGAAAGGAATTACGAAAATGCCATTAAGCGGTCGATGCAGTTGTGCCCGATGAAACCGCTTTCGAAAGGTCAGGAAGCTGACATCAAGGCTTATTTCAAGAAGCATTTCGGAAGGGAAGTACCTACTTATTGGCATCAGTATTTGTATTCGAGAAACGGTGTGTATTCTGAAAAATACATCCCTGCAAGTATCTACAACTCAGAAATCATTTATAGGCTGAACAAGTTCCAGTTCCGCCACGCCTATGTGGACAAGGGTTTTTACGACACGTTGTTTCCCGATATCAACCGGCCGAAAACTATCATAAAGAACGTTAATGGCTATTATTATGACGACCATAATGCTTTGACTTTGGAAGAAGCTATAGAAAGATGCAATAATCTTGATGAAGCCATTATCAAGCCTACACTTGAAGGAACCTGGGGGCAAGGAGTGAAACTTATCAGAACTGAAAACGGGATGGTTCCTTCATTGAACTGCTCAATTCAAGACATGTTCAAGGAATACAAACGCAGTTTCATCATACAGGAACGCTTTCAGCAACATGAGGGCATGTCAAAACTGAATCCTACTTCGCTTAACACCTTAAGAGTAATGTCCTATAGGAGAGGAAACGAAGTGGTTATTTTGTATGCGGTTATCCGAATTGGTAGAATGAATCAGGTTATCGACAATGAAACCGCTGGTGGCATCAAGGCTGATGTCGATTTGTCAACTGGAAAAATCAAAGGCGTTGCTTTTGGCAATGCCAAGGAGAAGCTGATGCCAACAACAGATGTCGGTACCGTGTTGGATGGTTATCAGATACCTTGTTTTCACAAAGTGTTGGATCTCGTTAAGGATATGCAGTTGCGGATGCCTTATTTCAATCTCATCGGCTGGGACATGTCGGTAGACGCCAATGGAAATCCCGCCATGATTGAATGGAATCGAGCTGCTGAACTGAGTCAAGTGGCGCACGGTCCAGCATTTGGTGAGTATACAGAGGAGATACTTTCGATAGTGAAAAATAGGGTGAACACCAGATTTGAGGGATCACCTTTATAATGTGTATAATGAATAATGATTAAATTAGATATTGAATATGAAAGACTTAAACCAAACTAAAATCTGTGTAATAGGCTTGGGTTATGTGGGTCTCCCCTTAGCCCGCCTATTTTCGACGAAGTTCGAGACCATTGGCTTCGACATGAACCAACGCCGCGTGGATGCCCTCATGACAGGCCATGATGCTACCCTCGAAGTCAGCGACGAACTGCTGCAAGATGCCATCAAGAACCATGGCTTCCGCTGCACCACCGACCTGGAGGAAATCAAGAAGTGCAACTTCTATGTGGTGGCCGTGCCCACCCCAGTGGATGCCGACAACCGTCCCGACTTGCGTCCTTTGTGGGGTGCCTCCGAGACCGTTGGTAAGGTCATCACCAAGGGCGATGTAGTGGTCTACGAGAGCACCGTCTACCCTGGCGTCACCGAGGAAGAGTGCCTGCCCGTGGTGGAACGCGTCAGCGGACTGAGGTTCAATGTCGACTTCTATGCCGGCTATAGCCCCGAGCGCATCAACCCTGGCGACAAGCTGCACACGGTGGAGAAAATCAAGAAGGTGACCTCTGGCTCTACGCCCGAGATTGCCGATTATGTAGATGCCATCTACAACAGCGTCCTCGTCAACGGCACACATAAAGCCCCAAGCATCAAGGTGGCTGAGGCATCCAAAATCATCGAGAACTCGCAGCGCGACGTCAACATCGCCTTCATGAACGAGTTGGCGAAAATTTTCAACGCCATGGGCATCGACACGCATGATGTCATCGAAGCCGCTTCATCGAAGTGGAATTTCATCAAGCTGAGCCCAGGCTTGGTGGGCGGTCACTGCATCAGCGTTGACCCCTATTACCTCATCCAGAAGGCACAGGTCTATGGTGTGCTGCCCCGCGTGATGAGCAATGCCCGTCGCCTCAACGACGGCATGGGCGCTTACGTGGCCAACCAGACTATCAAATGCATGAACAAGAAAGGCGTGATGGTGAAAAACGCCAAGATCCTCATCCTCGGCATCACCTTCAAGGAGAACTGCCCCGACATCCGCAATACCAAGATTGTCGACATCTACCATACGCTGCGCGAGTACACGCCTAACATCACCGTCTACGACCCTTGGGCCAATGCTGAGCATGTGTTCCAAGAATATGGCGTGTCGGTGACCAACGAAGTCCCGAAAGACCAGTTTGATGCAGTCATCCTTGCCGTAGCTCACAATGAGTTCCTCGACTTGGACATAAAGGCCTTCGTGAAGCCTAATGGTGTCATTTATGACGTGAAAGGCATTCTGCCTCGCGACATCATTGACGGAAGATTATAACCAATCATGTTTAACAAAACCGACCCTTCCTTTTTCGACGGTCCTTGGACCTTCGAAAAGATCGAGCACGCTATTTTAGGCTTATGTAAAATCCTCGACCGTTATGCCCACAAGCTGACGATGGACGATTTGCAGAATGACCCGCGTTGCGCTCGCATCCCTGACCTCAGCCTCGAAAAGGTGCAAGAGGTCATCGCAGCCGTTGAAGGCAAACTCTGGCGTGGCGCCAGGTTCTTTGAAAATGAGGTCATCTATCATACCGGACCACATCATGATGACATCATGTTGGGTCTCATGCCCTTCATCAATAGGCAACTACGGTCTCCCTCCAATCAGGTGCACTTTGCCATCATGACTTCGGGCTACCATTCCGTGACCGATGCTTTCCTCCAAAAAGCCTTGGAAGACACTTTGGACTACCTACATCAGGGTCGCATACAAATGGTGCGATACCCCGACTTCTTTGAGCAGGGTTATCGTTACAAGCAGGAGAAAGACGTCCACCATTATCTTGACAATGTGGCCCGTAAAAATCCCGATGAGATGCGACGCGGCTTTTGTCACCGTATCCTCCGTGACGCTGTGGAACTGTGGCAGTTGAAGAGCGTTGACGATATTGAAACCCGATTCCAAACCGAAATAGAAAACCTTCGAAATGGCCTACCCAACAGTTCCGAGATACAGAAACTCAAAGGTGAGATCCGTGAGTTTGAGGAGGAGCTTGTCTGGGCTTACGGTGGTACTTCGCTGAGCCATATACATCATCTGAGGTTGGGGTTGTATGACCAAGGATCTCTGATTTCGTCGAAGGGCTCGGTTCATGACAACGACATCAACATCATCCTCAACCAGTTCCGTACCATCAAGCCCACCGTTATTACTGTGGCTATCGACTCGGAAGGCCAAGGTCCCAACACACATTACAAGGTGATGCAGAGCATCGCTGAGGCTGTCAGGGTGTGGAGTGAGGAGACCGACCTTAGCCATCTGAAGGTGTTTGGTTACCGCAACGTCTGGTCGACGTTTCATCCGGCTGAAGCCAATGTCTACGTGCCCGTTTCGCTCAATGCCTTTGCCGTGTTCGAGAAAGCATTTAAAGACAGTTATTTGACACAGGTAAAGGCTGAGTTTCCCAATCCCGACTTTGACGGTCCCTTCAGCGAGTTGGCGGAGAGTATCTGGGTGAAACAGTATAAGGACATACAACTCATCCTTGGTAAGAATTTCTTCTACGAGAGCAATCACCCGCTGATTCGCGCCACGCATGGGCTGATTTTCTTGAAGGAGATGGATGTCAAGGGGTTTGTTGATTTGGCTGAGAGCATGAAGTCAATAATGGAGAGAAATAAATAAAAGATAAAGGAAACAAATAGTCCATAAATCTAGTCACAAATGGTTTAAGCAGCAGCCCTCATCGGGATGCTGTAGTTCGCTCGCAGGCTCGCCAATGAACAAGTATTAGGCAGAGAAAAAGATTTGATATAGATTTGTTTTAGATTTGTTTCCAAAAAAACACCTATGGACTTCCTATCAAACCATTGGCTTGACATCACTACCACGGTCCTTGGATTGGCCTACATCCTCTTGGAATATAAGGCCAGCGTCTGGATGTGGATTGTGGGTTTCGTGATGCAAAGCCTCGGCATTGTATTGTACTATCAGAAAGGTCTCTACGCCGACTGCGGCATGGAGTTTTATTACCTCGCCATGACCGTCTACGGCTTTGTCGCCTGGATGCGCCACAAGCAGAAGACTGCTGACCTCCCTATACGCCACATGCCCAAGCAGAAGGCCTTCGCCTGGCTTGGCCTCGCCGCCATGATTTGGGTCGCCATCTATTTCCTGCTGTCGCGTTTCACCAACAGCAATGTTCCCGTCCTCGACGCCTTCACCACCGCTTTGAGCATTGTAGGCATCTGGGCCTTGGCTCGCAAATACCTGGAACAGTGGTTCGTGTGGATTGTGGTCGATGTGGTCACTTGCGGGCTGTATTTTTATAAAGACATCCCCTTTAAAGCTAGTCTCTATGCCTTATATGTTGTGATAGCTGTGTTTGGTTATTTCAAGTGGAAGAAGATGATGGAGCAGGCTTGTTAACATGTAAGCATCCGATTAACTATAGGTAGTTGAACTATAATATTGTACCAAAAGCGGTTATAACTTGATGCAAAGTTATAACCGCTTTCGTTTTTGTTGTACCTATATGTCGTGTAGTCTGGTTTTTCCAAAGTATCTATCAATTCCCAGCGCAAGCAGCGTAAGCATCCGACGAACTACATGTAGTTGAACCTACATGTTACACCAACAGCGACTATAACAAGAAGTGAAGTTGTAGTCGCTGTTGTTTTTGTTGCACCTATATGTTGTGCCTGTATTATGAGGTT